>VTLG01005660.1_pt1 | contig 75194 bp, 96 predicted proteins | sample 4694571 | NCBI WGS metagenome assembly VTLG01 (sample SAMN12604809, study PRJNA352737) | marine metagenome | biome: ENVO:00000447; feature: ENVO:00000209|ENVO:00000569|ENVO:01000036; material: ENVO:00002151; isolation source: viral sequences binned using virsorter ...
TTCAAATTTATCTTCCATCCCAGTCTTATGGGATATAACGAAGATGTTAGCATCCTCAATTACATATCGGATGATTTTTAAGAACTCCTCTGTACCCTGACCATCTAATGAACTATCAAACACTTCGTCCAATATCATTAAGTTGGTCGAGACTGAATTCTTAAACTTAGCCACTTCCCTCCATGTGAAGAGAAGTGCTAAATCAATTCTTTGTTTTTCACCTTCACTAAACGATGCATAAGAGAAGTCCTCATGTATTGGAGACTGAACGGTTTCATTAAACTCCTCATCAAGAGTAAAGTTTATGTAGAAGTCCATCATCTGTAGATAACGGTTTACTTGTTGATTTATCAACGGTAGATACTTCTTGATGATTTTAGTCTTAACTCCTCCGTCTTTCAATAGACCGTATATGAAGTTGTAATATTTGATTGTGTCCTTACGACTGACCAATGCGTCGTAGGTTTCCTGGAGATTGTCCTTGAATGTTTCTAACTTGTCATGCTCAGTATTTCTGTTTTCAAGTTGACTGGTAAGTGTTTGAATTTCAGATTCCAGTTCTCTGACCTGTCTCTGGCAAGCAGAAACAGAGGTATTGTTTTTAGAAATGCCATGCGTGAGTTTAGTGATCTCCTGTGATAAATTGGAAAAATGACGCTCTCGCTCTTGTTCCGTTTTAATTGCATCTTCAAGTTTTTGAAACCCAGATTGCAACTCTTTTGCTCTAGTTTGAGCGTCGTCGATTTTATTTATTCTGAACTCTTCATCTATAGATTGTGTACAGGTAGGGCAAACTGTATTTTGTGTGAAGAACTTATGTTCCTTCGTAACGGACGCTACCTTTTGTGATATCTTACCTCTGTAATTGTTAAGTTCTACTAACTTATCTCCAGCACCAACCACTTCTTTTAGTTCCTTTTCGGTGCTATCAACACTAGATTGCAGAAGATTATTATGTTCAATATGAGCATCAACTTCTATATTAAGTGTTTTAATTTTACCCTTCTTATCCTTTATTCTTTCCTTACCTTGACTCTCTATCTCGTTCATAAACTTCTCTTGCATCTCTACCTTATCATTAAGAGATTCTTTCTTTAAATCCAAAGTATTGATACATTCCTTCTCAACTCTAATCTTATCTCTAATAATATTATTCATAGAAGAGAAGATTTTAATATCAAGTAAATCTTCAATAACCTCTCTACGATTTGTAGCTGTCAATTGCATGAAGGGAACAAATGTACTAGACCCCAATACTACGATTTGTGTAAAAGATTTATAGTTCATCTTCAACACATTCTGCTCTAACCACTTCTGCTGATCATTAGCATTGTGGGATTGATCTAATAATTTATCGTCTCTATAAATCTCAAACTTATTTGGTTTTATTCCTCTAGATACTTTCCAACTAATTGTCCCAATAGAAAACTCTACTTCTACACTACAATCCTTTTCATTAGTAGCATTAGTTAACTGACCTTTATTAATCTTACGGAACGGTTTACCGAACAAACTAAAGGTAAGAGCATCTAGAACCGTACTCTTACCCGTACCATTATCTCCAACTATTAAAGTAGTTGCATGAGATTGGAAATTAATTTCAGAATATTGATTGCCTGTAGAAAGAAAATTCTTCCAACGGACTTTTTCAAATAAAATCATTCTTTGTTGTAGGCGGGATTACAATGTCATTAGGTGTAATGATAGTGTAACCAAATCCGTGGTCTTCACACACATCAACCATCATGTCAGGTTCAACTTCAATCACATGCATTTCAGGATACTCTTGATCTTCCAATTGTAAAGCATAACGAGTTGCATCATCCTCTTGTTCAAAAAGATAGAGAATATGTTCTCCATCATCATTTTTAACAGAGTATGCACCCTCATTTTCTCGACCATTGATAGTTAGAATATACATTAGACTAACTCACATGCCTCTTGATACACGTTTTGAATAGTCTCTTGTATTCTTGATTTCTCAAGATTAATTTCAGACTCTTCCACATATCTATTTAATATAGAAAGGGTATCCTCCGATTCGAAGGCTTCAAAGTCTTCATTCTCTTGTAGTTGAAAATTCTCAACTATCTTGAGTTCATGCACATTACTATTATACAACTTATCGATGAATTTTTCAAATTTTTTAGGACTACTCTTCTTACGAACAATAACCTTTACAATTTTATTCTCCAATTCACGAGTATCAAATGTTTGATAGTTGTGATCATTATAGTAAATGGTATAGAACATCCTGTAAGGATTATTCACAGGAGTATGCTCTAGGGTTTCTGTATCAAAGAAATGAAACCCTCTTGTATCTTCAAGATCATTCCAATACATCTCATAAGGATTGCCCAAATAAAATACCTTACCATTATCAGACCTAGTATGGTAATGTCCCGAATAAACTTTTTGAAACTTATCAAACAGATCTACATCAATTCCCTGTTCCATCACATAACCACGATGAATTCTAAATCCCTTACACTCAAGGTGACCCATAACCATAGGAGACTTTGACTTCTTAATCATTTTTAATGAATGTTTTTCATTCTCGGAATTAATCCAAGGTAAAAGAAGAATCTTTAAACCATCTATTTGAATTTCTGTTGCTTGAGAATAAGTGTTTATATTATCATATTCCGCAAGCAATAAATCAATAGAGTTTACTTCATTAGTATTCTTATAATAAGCAGTATGATTACCCACAATACTGTGGATAGTACAACCCATATCTCTCAACCTGTCATAATAATTATTCTTTGCCCATCCTAAACAAGAGAAGTCAACACCTTTTCTACTATCAAAGGTATCTCCCATATCAATGATAGTAGTAATACCTTCCTTTTCTATAGCAGGAAAAAATATATTCTCATAAAACTTAAGAAAGTACTCATGAAAATGCTTTGAGTTTTTCCTCGCACCAAAATGTTGGTCGGTTATTATTGCGACTTTCATTTTTTAGTAGTGTTGCTACGTGTTCTATTAATAATACTAATAAATTTATCACCAGCAAATGTTCCACCAAGACATACATCAATCTCATCACCATCCTTCCAATTAGTCTCACCATTCATTTTGGTATGAGTCATTGCTAATTGAATTTCGTCAATTACTTTTTGAGTTAATCTCATTTTTTCCTCACTGGTACTTGAATCTTCCAACATCCACCATCCAATTCAACCATATCAAAATTCTTTTTAAATTCTTTCTCTCTTTCTTTCCTCTCCTTCTCCATTGTTAACTCAATGGTTTCAATACTTCTCTCACCATAATGAGTTCTATGTTCTGTAACAGCAGATCTTAAACCCATGTAATCTAATATAGCACCATCTATCATATGATAAAGTGTATCCCAAGTAAGTGTTTCTCTTAACTGTGTTGCAATCTTATCAATATCATTCTCATCAAGATACTCACCAGTTGATACTGCCTTTGAATAATCTTCATATTGAGTCAAGAGTTTTGCTCTAATCTCTACCAACTCATTAAGGTTGATAGTGATCTTTACATCATCGTAAATTGCTCCCATTAGTATCTCAACTTAGAATGTACAGCATCTTTGATTTGATTATAGTCTGAAGTATCACTTCCGTCAACACCATCACCATGCATGACTTCATCAAATCCAGATCTTTCAAGTATCTTATTTTTAATTTCTAACTGACGTTTCTCTCTTTGTATTCTGCGGAGAAATGCGTAATGTATAATTTGCGTAAAGTAAGCAAAAGGATTTTTGGATTTCTCAGGATTAAAATTATGTATGTATTGAACGCAATTTTCGATTCCATCAGAGATCATGTCCTCCTTGAACATGTAGTTTACGAAGTTTGGTTTAAAGGATAAATGATTGGCAATCTTTAAAAAACAATCACCTATGTAACGAGGAATAACAGGTTTAGGTTTATCTTGCAATCTAGCAATTTCAATATCTTCTTGATATCTAATCAATGCTGCAAGGAACTCTTTGTTATTAACATAGTGCTCCGACCTTTTTCGTTTAGCCATAGGTCTAATTATTGCCATAAGTCATTATCACTATTATGTAGATATTATAACACTTCCACATACAGTTGACAAGTTTTCATTTCACCATTAGAATAACTCTGTTAGGGTTGATGAGAAAGACTTAGCTACTTTCTTTTTCTGGGCTAGATTTATATAATTTTTCTAAAATATCTTTAGCATCATTAACAGATGAAAGATAACCCATCTTTCTACTTAATTTAGGTTGACCTTTTTTATCTCTGGCAGAATCTTGAACAAATTGTTGATACATATTAATCATATGAATATCTGATGATTCAGACATTGTAAGAACATTATCCATATTAATAATAAACATGTCATCTTTGGTAGTCTTTAACCAAGGTTCTACCTTGTATCCAACCATTTGACCTCTTTGTTTTATTTCTACCGTAGTTATAGGGTGAGATATTACTAACATTGTGCGATCTTCTTCTTCTGATGCTGAGACCTTGGTAAAGATCTCTTCACCATTTTTAAATTTAATTGTTGCGTAAAAATCGTCTTCCATAATTATTTTTTTAATTGTATTGTAATTATCTCATAATTAAAGTTTTCTTCATTGTAGATTTTAATTCTTTCTATGAGGTGATTTAAGGTGTAGTTCTTTCTAGATTTTTGAGAACAATCGTCGGCAATATCATATAGAATGGCTTTAACCTTATTTGATCCTTTTCTGAGAACTCTACCAATTGATTGGAGATTTCGAATCCTTGATTTTGAAGGAGAGGCGAATATAATATTATGGAGGTTCTTAATATTAATCCCTGTACTGAAAGTACCATAGGAAGCGACGATGATTGCATTTTTCTCTTGCTCCGTAATTTCCCGAACCAATTCTCTTTCTTCAGTATCTACTCCACCATGAATGAAGAAGACCTTTCTATCACCTCGTTTATTAGTATTTATTAAATCGTATAGTATCGCACCGTGGGTTTCCACTCTACTATACAATATAAGGCTATTGCCATTTAAATCTAATGTCAAATTTGTTATAAACTTATTTCTTTGTTCATGTGTAATAAGATATTGTATTTCATCTTCATAAGTATCAAATTTCTGAGGAGGATGCTTTAATACTAAACATTGAATATCTAACTTTGATAGATGCCCTTGTCTCATCAATTCTTCAGTTTTAGTTACCTTATAAGCAGGGCCAAATAATCCTTCTAATACCCACTTATGAGTTTGTGTTCCATCTAAAGTTCCTGTGAATCCATAACGATACTTAGCATGTTCTAACTTTGTCATTATAGATACTAATGACTTACTCTTAAATAAGTGAGCCTCATCACCTATTACTACATCATAATCTACAAAGAATTTACGGTCTAGTTTATGAACAGACTGCCATGTAGTAATAGTAACAGGGAACTCATTTGTTTTTTCTCTACCCGCATATATTCGGTGGCAATATGACTCAGCATTCCAACCATAGTCTTCAAAATCCTTATACATCTGTTCTACGAGGGATGTCGTTGGAACAACTAAGAGAATTTTTTGATGTCTATCAACGTAATATCTTACAAGAGAATAAATCATCAAAGATTTGCCTGAAGCAGTTGGTGATATCAACAGCTTTCTGTTATGTTTTAGAGCATCATATACTCCCTCTATTTGATACTTCCTTGGAGAATGAGAGCATATGGAATTCATATAATCCTTAACACCTTCATATGATATCCCTTCATTAACTTCAAAGGGAGCACCATAGTATTCATTATCTACAAACTTATAAGTATAATCGTGTCTATCGCAGAAAGATATTATTTTATCTAGTAATCCTATATAAATTCTTTTTGTTCTTAAATCAAATAAATGTATTTCCCCATTCCAATTTCTTTTACGATATTGTGGCATAAACTTTGCACCCTCTACTTCAAAAGTAAAGTGGTCACGTAGTTCATACTGAATATGAGGTTCTGCATTAATCTGCAAGAACACTTCATTCATTTTACCTATAACAACATTAGCTGAAGTGTCAATCACATAAGCCCATGAATCTATAGGTATTTAGTTACCCTAATCCAGACTGGAATCTCATAAACTCAATAGCATTTTTAATCTGATATGTTCTGTTCTGTATTACTTTAAGAATGCTTTCAATATATGTAAGCATGGTATCATAATATTCTATCTTAAGAGACGATGTTGAAAGTTTCTCATCTGCATCGAGATACTTTTGCATTGTATCTTTATCTCGTATCTTCTTTGGAAATGGATTCTCTATATAAACATCTGGATCTGACTTGCCACTAAAATACTCATACCGTTCATGACGGATATTCTTTCTTTGTTGTTCTGCTTTCTTTCTTAATAGAAAGATAGTATTATATAATTCAAAGTATTTTGCATGAAGAGAAGGGATATTCAATGATTCTTCGTGTAGATTATCTCGATCTATCTTTGCATCTTTTTCCCACATCTCTTGAATTGCTTCAAGATTTACACTCATAGAGGTTCATTCTGTAAATTAGTAAGGTTGTACATAGTATACTTGAAAGCTACGTCTGCTGTAAAGTAATCTATATCTGTATCTGTAGCATCAAATGTTAGGGTTGTCAAGGAGTATGGAAATAACTCTTTGAAATTAACATTGAATTTTGCTACCATATTACTACTTAATATTTGTAGTGTTCCATCAGAATAAATCTGATCTCCCATTTGTTTATATCTTCTGGGAATTATTTTAGCACCATCTTTATCAAGTTTATCAAATTGCTGAGTATCCTCTGGATAACCAAGTCCTCTCATCCAGTTTTGAATTTCCATAAAATTGGTAAGATCTTCATCAACCAAGAATCTTAAATTCAAATCACCAAAATCCATTTTATCACCAGGTGTTGGGATATCTCTAAGTGGGTTTGGTTGGATTGCTACACCAAGAGATATATCTGGAATGTTTGCTTGGTTACAAAAGAATGCAGTACCAGGACTTCTTTGCAGATTAAATTTAAAACCTACAGGTGCTAGAAAATTTCTATTCTCAATTTGTGATGTCCTTTGTGCCATTATTCTTCCTTAGACATTTGTTCTTCAAGTTTTTCTTTAGAAGCTTTAATACCAGCAAGTCTTACTTCTAAATTTTCTTCCCAAAAACGGAGCATCTTGAGTCTCCATTTTTGTTGATCTTCACGAGTCATTCTGGTTTTGCAAATCATGGTAGAAAGCAGGTCTCCTATGTTTATTTAGTTCTTTGTGTGAAATCAATTCCTTCCATATGATCATACTCATGTTGAAACACTCTTGCAGCAAGACCATCTAATTTTATTTTATGAATGTTCTTATTCTCATCTTCATATTTTACTACAACCGATTCTGATCTTTCTATTTTCAAATACAAATCTGGATAAGATAAACATCCTTCTTCCATTGTTACTTTCTTTCTTGATTCCTTTAAAATCTTAGGATTAAAGCAAGTGATAATCTCATTATACTCCATATCTCTAATCATGACAAATGCTCTTTCCCATATACCAATTTGATTAGCAGAGAGTCCTATACCATTATGGTGTACCATACTTTCTTTCAAAGTATCTGATAATTCTTGACGATCTAAATTGTAACTACAAGAATTAACTCTTTCATGTAGCAGTAGATTCTCCGATGGAATTAAATTCTTTATCATCTTTATATTTAGTCATACCTTCATGCCAAGTCTTAATTGATACTGGAGGCCATTGACCGTAAGTTTTACTTTGTGTACGTCCACCATATCTTTCTTCTGGTATACAATCACTTATTTTACTATAAGCAATATATTTTTCAAAATCTCCATGTGGTTCAAAACGTAATGTCTTTGCATAATCCCAGAAAGGAGTATCATACTTAGAACCAAATTGATAGTGCCAAAGTACAAATGTTTCAAGTTCTTTTATATAACCTTTAATATAATTTGAAACATACTTAGTAGTATTCCTTCCAGGTATATAATGATTAAATATTGCTCTTGACACCTGAGTATATGCTTGTGATGCAGTAGATTCTAATGGTTCTAAAAAGAATAATCTATTTCCATTTAAGAATATACGTCCATCAATGATTGGTTCTTTTGCAACATAATTTTTAAAGTTAAGATGCTTTGTTATCTCAACATCAAACATTTCTTGGAAATTTTTCTCTGCATCTTTCTTTTTTGTTATTTTACTATTATAACAATAACCTACACAATAATCATGTGATGGAGATTTCTTATAAGTTGGTATAACAAATGTCCACCCATTAGGTGTTGCAACATGACGACTCCATTTTTCTCTACAAGTATTCCAATTAGGTTTACCTAAAATACAAGCATTAATAGGATTTTTTAATTCATCATATTCTGAATAGTCTTTGGGTTTACCTCTACAATCAAAAATATAATCAGAATCTATCTTATCAAGATCGTAAGTATTAGTATGCTTTACTTTAAAATGACCAGATGTTAATACCTTTGCTTGCATTTCCCAAGGACAATAATGCATTGCCATATTATCTGCAGGAAATGAATGAAATAATTTATCCTTTACTTTACCCCAACCCTCATATAATATTCCACTTTTAAATGTTGCATTAATATTATTATCATACCAATTAAAACCAAGAGCACCCCATAAAAGTGCTGGTGCTTCTAATGCTGTTGCTTGACCAACTCTCTCTGTTTGTATATCAGGATTATGTATTAATTCTACTTCAGTATCCGTTTTTCCTTTACCGTGCCAAGCACAATATAATGCTGTAAGACATCCAGCATTACCACCACCAACAACAGTAATCTTTTTCATATAAAAAATAATAGGTGAGGTTTCTTCGCCCCTGGTATAGAAACCTCAAAAGATTAATCCAGAGCAGTCATAGGTAGCGATGCCTTGTGACTCAAATATTATAGCACAAAAAAAGACCCCCTGCAAGCAGAGGGTTTTTAATTTACTTCTTATCTTTCTTATAAAGATGAGGATATAATAAATGCATTTGCAGTATTAAAAATAATTCAGCATTTTTCCTATTACTACATATGGTCTCAATATTCTTAAGAGGTAGTATCGTTTCCATTTACCTAACCTCACAATTTTCATACCAATCTTTCATACGCTGTGCTGTAGCATATATATCATCTTCAGATGGAAATCTGGGATGTGGTCCTGTATCAAGTCCTGCTTCTCTGTTTGCATCGTAAGCAGTAACTTCAGCCTCATATCTTTCTTTTAATAAATCTTCTGCACGGGTATAAACTTCCCATCGCAATTCGTATGGATTTGCAGCCATAATAACCTCCTTGTGTTATGTTGTTTTGTGTTTGTCCCACTGTAGTGAGATCGTATTTATTTATAAAAAAAAGACCCTCCCGAAGGAGAGTCTTTGTTGTAAGAGGATATATATCCTTCTGTCTTACATGAGGTTCTTAACAGCAACACGTCTGTAGTAACGGTTCTGGTTAGCAAGAAGTCCACCAAGTCCTTGAGTGGTTCCTTCAGCGAATGGGTTTGCAACAAGACCATATCTTGTCTTAAATCCAATTTTTGGCTGGAAGGAGTTCTCACCCACAGCACGAACCATCTGTAGTGGAACGTAAGGGCAGTAGAATATTCCTGCGTCATAAGGAGAAGAACCCTTATAACCACAAACATAGTACTGGTTACCACCTGTAGGTGCTGCGTTAGCACTTGTAAGGTTGGCAGAATAAGGATCGATGTATACACGATACTTACCTTGTAGCACACCAGCAAATGTGTTACCTGTGTCGTCAACATTAAGGTTAGCGTTCAATGCTGGAGTATAATCCAGAACGCCAGCCATTGTTAGGGCGGAAGCAACGTCTGCAGAGCAGAGGATGATGTTACCCTTTCCACGACGAGTTCTTTGTGCGATTGCGTTCGCATCTCTTTCGATTTGGAACAGAAGTCCTTTGAACTTCTCAACTGACCAACGACCATTACTGTCGATGTCTAAGTCGAATGTTCCTGCAGTTGCTGTGTTTTGTACAGCACCCTGTTCAGCAACCTTGTAGATCGTTCTGATAACTTCACGGTTGATTTCAGCAAGAATCTCTGTAGAGAGAATGTTTGCTAATTCCGCTTCAGCATTCAGACCGTGGATTGCCTTAAGGTCTTGAGCCAGTTCTAAACTGTACTCTGCTTTCAACGCACGAGATTTCGCAGTAACTGTTACTTTCTCAATACTGAATGCCATCTGGTTGAAGGCATCATTACCAGTTCCACTGAGATTCTCAGCGTCTCCAGTCTGCATACCTTGACCAACATTGTATCCACGAGTAGACGCAGATGCAACTGGGTTCAATACAGCAGGGTTTCCACCACTTTGTGATGTAGTACCCATACCAGCGTTACCATCGGTAAAGCCGCCTTCTTCATCAAGTCCTTTATCTTGACCTGAGAATGCAGAGTCTACTTCATTGTAGAATGTCTCTGTTCCAGACTGTGATGTGTAACGTGATCTCATTGCGAAGATCAGTCCAGTAGGGCCGCTCATTGGTTGTACACCAGCAAGGTCATAAGCGACCAAGTTTGGCATAGAACGACGAATTAGACTGATAAGTACAGGGTCGAAACCTGCAGTTGGGCCAGCGGCTGTTGCACCGCCACCGAATCCACCACTAGCACCAGCAGCGTTTGCTGAGTTAGTTGGGACGGCTTCCATCAAGTTTATACCTGATGAGAATGCTTGCTCCTCTCTGAGGAATTTTTCTTGGTTTTCGAGCAGGACTGCGGTAACCGCTTTACGATGAGGATCTTTTATTTCGTCAAGACCTTCATAGTTAAGTAACGGAGCCCACTTTTCCTGCAACTGTTCTGATTGGAACATTTGCTTAGTTAATAAGTGTTTAGTTTGATACGATTATAAAATCATTTATTTCTTAAATGCTGAAAGAGTATTCAGATAAGCAGCCATTGAATTAGATACATCTGGTGCATCTGCAGTGTCTACTCCTTCTGAAAGATTTTCAGATTTAGAAGATGGGACTTTTGAAGAGAAATAAGATTCTTTCAATGTCTCCAGTTTTTCACGATAAGATTCTTCACTTTCAAACTCTACACTTTCGGAAAGTGAGGCGAGCTTCTCTTTCTGAGTGGCTGCTAAGCCATCGGAAACAGATTCAAGAATACCAGTTGCAACAGACTCACCGAGTCTCTTGTTTAAACCCATATTCTTCTCAATTTGCTCATTGAGTTTGGTCTCCATATCATCTAGTTTTTCTACCATGCTCTCAAGCACATCATATTTTTCTTCAGGGATTGATACATAATGATCTTCAAAAAGTGACTTCATACCTTCTAAGAAGGATTCAGTCATATCTGTTTTAAGTCCTTGCTCAACTGCAAGGGCATTTTCCGTGAACCACTCATCTGCAACGTACTCAAGATATGAATCAACTCTTTCGGAAAGTGCAGTCTTCTCTGCATCTAATTTTTCCTCAAGGGTCTCTTGATACTTTGCTTCTAAAGCCTCTTTAACTTCAGCGACTTTAGCACCGAGTGCGGTCTCGAAAACAAGCTTTGCTTTTTCTCTAAACTCTTCAGAGAGTTCTTCGCCACCAAGGAGTGCATTAACATCATCTTCAATGTTAATTTCTTCAGTTGCAGTTTCTTCTTCCACTGTTTCCTCCTCTGCGACTACCTCTTCAGTAGTTTGTTCTTCTTCAATTACTTCATCGGAAACTTCAACATCTTCCTTCGCAGTCTTACCTTTACGGTTAGTAACTACATCAGAAACTTGCTTAAGTGAAGCACCAGGTGTTTTCAGCTTTGCTGAATCATCATCTACCTTATAGTTCTCAGGAGTTGGTCCTCCGAGATCCTCATAGGAAGGTGCAGTGCCACCTGTGGTCAATTTAGGCATTGGCTCACCAGGTTTAGCGTTGGCATTCACAGCAGTCTTTGATTGCTTCACACTAGGATTAGCAACTGACTCTTCCATTTCTTGTAATTTTTTACCACGAGACATTTGTTTCGACTCCGATCTTTGTAATTAAAATCTATATTTATTTAGAAGTTTTATAAATTTGATAAGAAATCATTAAATAAACTAAGTTTTTGTTCATCTAATTTCTTCTGATCAACAAGAGTGTTAATATGCTTGTATGTTTTTTCTGCATACCTCTCACGAAGTACACCACCATCCCAAACCCACTCTTTTCCTTCCATAATCCCTGATACAAAAGCATCGGGAGCAGAAGGGTCAGCGACGATATCAGCAGCAGTTGCTAACATGAAATCTTCGCCTACAACACTGTATCCTTCTTTAGTTTGTTGAAGTGAACCAACTCCACGAGATGATACTCCAAGTCTTACACCTTCTTCTATAAGTGAAGATGCAATTTTACCCATTGGTGTGCCGAGGATTTTTGCCTTACCAATAAAGTTAGAACCACTTTCTTTTAGAGAAACAATTTTATGTGAAACTCTATCGAGATTTACAGTTGGACCTTCTGGGTGTCCAAGTTCTCCAAGTGCTCTACCTGAAACGATATGATTTTCACTATAGCGACCAACTTCTTTACGAAGTGTCTCCATAGGGTAAACCCGACCATTTCTATTTTTCAAATCTCCTTGTAGGAATACTCCTTCAATATACATTGACTTCTTGCCGTTTTTGTTTTCGACAAGAAATTCTACAGATTCGATTTCTTCTCTAATCAGTTTCATTATGCGTCCCCAGAAACTTGAACTTGTTGAACCCATATAGAACCAGCAGCGGCTCCATTAGGTATTGCTGAAACTTTCAATGAATTTATAAGAGATGCACCGTTGTAACTAAATGCAGTGCTAATACCGCTTGTATTAGCTTCGACTGTAACCTTAGTACCATAAGTTCCACCCTGATTCCAAGTTACATCAACAGCAGTAACTTTAGTATCACTAATCAAAGTAGTCCAGTTACTATCGTTAGCACCTGTTAAAGTTACTCTATCGCCAATTTTAAATGGCATTTGAGTTCCTTCGGGGCCAACAAGAACTGTGGTACTTCCTTTGGTAATAGACTCAACAACTTGCGATGCTTTTGTTACCGCAAGAACTGCAGATCCACCAGATGGAATATAATAGTCTGAAGTTGTTGCTACTGGATCAGTTCCAATTGCAACATTAACTGCAGTACCCACTGGCACTATTCTTACTGAATTAGATTGAACGTTAAAGGCGGCGGTTGTTTTTGCAGTTCCAGCAGCTGCAAATGTAGCCGTCACACCCGTTCCAACTGGTCTATGTGCCATTACTACTATAATCCTAGTTCATTTACTACTTATTTATAAAATTATTCTGCACCTGTATCAGCAGCGACGGGAATTTCTTCCTCATCCTTTTCTGCTTCTACTTCTGGTTCAGAACTGACTTCATCTTCTACTTCATCTTCAACCTCTTGATCACCAAATAAACTATTGGCTACATCAGGTCTAAATGTATCAATACGCTCTGCTGATTTTGCAAATAGCATATCTTTAATGCGGTCACTAATCTGTGAAGGTGACTCATCTTTAGTAATCATATCCATTAATTCAGATTGAACTGCATCCATATCAGGTTTTTCAATTTCAGTATCAGGCATTGTATTTAGTAAAATAAAATAACAGTCAAATAGTATTTATACACTATTGATAGTGTAGATTAGATTTCTCCACCTTTAGGTAACTCTCTTTTACCTGCTGCTGACAAAGATTCTCCTTCTAAATCTGGATCAGCAACTGGAGCACCAAGATCCATTCCACCTTCTGGTGCCATTGGATCAATAGGTATACCATTTTCATCTACTGGTATACTTGGATCAGGTATAATACCATCCGCAATTTCCTGTTCAATCTTCTTATCTTCTTCAAGTATTTCTTCATCGGTTTGACGAAGAATATTACGTCTTACATAATCCTGTGAATAGTACTTACCAATGTAAGGTTCAGCAGTTGCAGCAACATTAATTCTCTCATTAAATAGTTCTGTTTCCTTCAATTCTGAGAAATGATTGTCATATAAGAAGTCATATTGTATATGCTCACTCATGATTTCCCAGTCTTCTGGGGTGATCACATTCTTAAGAATTAACTGAGTTTTAAGGAAATCATCAAACAATCTACCGAATCTCTTTCTTAATCTACCAACAAATTTAGTGAATTTTAACTCATCTCTTAATATTTCTGAGGATCTTCCCAGGTTAAATCCTCCTTCTCCGTCCATTCTTGATGGGGGTACATTGAGCGACCTATATAATTTCTTTTTGAAGTACTCAATATCCGTGATTTCACCAAGGTTCTGACCTCCTGGTAAAGTAGAAATTTCAGTACCACGCCCTCCTTCTCTCCGAGGGAGCCAGAAATCTTCAAGCATTGCCATGTACTTTTTGTCATCACGGATTTCTCCTGTGTTAGCGTCGTATACAAGTTTGTTACGATATCGCATCATCACATCTCTGAGATATTGCTCCGCTTTAACTTTAGGAAGATTTCCAACATCAATATAAAAAATTCTTCTTTCGGGTGCTCTTGATAATCTGTAGATAACAAGTGAGTCTTCAATCATTCTAAGTTGATTGATTGACTTAATTGCTTTGTGCAAATAAGAAAGAGTTGATCCCTTATTCCTATCTACTAATCCAGAAGTACAATATGTAACTGCATCCCTAGCCATTTTAATGCCTTGACTATGGCCTTTTGCATTAATATTTCCAGTAGGATAAGATCCTTTAGGATTGTAAATGAAATATTCCTCGATTTCGGGAAACTCATAATCCATTGGGTTATCACTCTGCAATTTTAATGCATACTTTTCACCCTCTTTTTTCTTCTGTTGTCTAACATAACGCATTTTCATTGCGTCAATATAACGCAATTCTTGAATACCCTCTTCAGGTTTCTTCAAATCAATTACTTTATGATAATAGATTCGACCATCAATATACCAATTTCTATAGATCTCATGAGACTTTTTATCAAAATCTAAAAGATCTAAGATATTTTTAAATTCTTCTCGAACCTTCTTTTTGATACCATCACTTGCACTTAAATTATCAAGATTAATTTGTATAGGGGTATCATTGGTATCAGATACGATTGCTTCATTTACAATATCTTCAATAGCACTATCCGCTTCTGGATGAAGTGCCATCTCACGATACCGTTTTATCAAATCAAATTCAGTTCTATAGATACCTTCAATATCAACATAAGAACCAAAAAAACCACTACTCATATAATGGTCAGACCCGTCCTCGTTATTTGGAGGAACGGGTGAAACCGTAGACGGAGATAGTGGTTCGGTGTCCTCTATTGAGAACCCAAATAATTTTGCCATGATTTATTTCTTATCCGTAAGACTATTTAGTTAGCCGTTTGGACCGCCTCCAGCAACCGCATTAAACGATTGAACCTGGAATTCAACTGTAAACTCTTCTATAGTATCGCTCGAATCGTAAGATAAGTCAATAGGTGCCACATTAGATGGCCAGATATCAACAAATTCGTACTCTTTCAGTACTGCATTTGAATTACCTGCACTGCTTGTGCTACTTGTAGTAGATCCTCTACCTAATTGGAATACTTTAGCATTTGTCATATATGCTGATGGATCAGTTGCACCAAGGTTGGTATCCAACTTAGCAATCAACTCTGCCCACTGTTCAAATGCATTTCTAAGTACAAACCCTTCATCATTAATGATTGTTACAGTCCAATTTTCAATTGTACGGTCTCCAGCAACTTTAAAAGTACGACCCCTAAACGGAACATCGATGTTTGCGATTACCTGTGCTGGCAGTTGTGCTGCTTTACACATATATCGGAAACTATCAGCATCCCAAGTTATTCCTGCAGGTAGAGTTGTGAGTTCTACCTCGAACAGATTAGGTCTTGCACCGCCCCCAATGAGGGCGGATTTAAACTGAGAAATAGTTTTGTTTTCTCTTGATGTTGCCATGATTTTTTACTCTCCTTGTTAGTTATTTAGATGAATTTTACGATTAAACACGACCAGCAACTTCTTCAAATGAAACCCCAGTTCTAGTAGCAACGAATGTAAGTGTTACATAGTTGATAGACTTGGCAGGCTTCAGATAAATATCTGCTCTAAATTCATTGTTATCAATAACATCGGGAGTATTATTTGTAGTGTCGCAAACAACAAGGAATCCGTAGAGTCCACGTTTTGCTTCGACATCTCTCAAATAAGGTTCAACAATGTTTCTAAAGTTTGCTCTTGTTAACTCATCATTAAGTTCAAAGAGTTGTGCTTCAGCAGATCTTTGTAGTGCTTGCTCAACAGTGAGGAATAAGCGACGAACATTGATTCTGTCAAATGCAGATGCATAACCAAGTGCAGTCTTATCTCCGAAGAGCATTGTACCAGTACCTGGTTTTGTGATAATGGCGTTAACTCTTTGTGGATAAAGAATGTCTCTCTGATCCTTAGTTGGATTGTATGCAAGTTTGATAGCGTTGTTAATTATACCACGCTGTTGACCTGCAGGTGAGAACCAAGGATAAGCAACGATATTTGTGCGACACATTAGTCCAGCAACGTCTGCGTTACATGGAATGTATCTAAACTCGTTGTTAAATCTATCGTAGGTATACTTATAACCACTATCGAAGATTCCGTAAGAGGAAGAAGATAGAGGACTGAAGTATTCTACTAAGTTATCAGTTTGTGTTGTTGTATTTGTAATGTTTACAAGGTCTGCTCTATGAGGACCAACAACAGCAACACAATCCTTTCTCTCATTAGCAAGAGAAATTAGATAATTTGCTTTGGACTGAGACTGGTTCTTAGCACCAAGTCCAGGCCCCATGATTAAGTAATCTACTGCAATCTCATCTTTATTCTCAAAGAGTTTGTAAGATGTTTGTAGATCGCCCAATGTTGCAGTCATTCCACCGTTTTCACCAGTGATTGGAATTCCTGCAGAGTAGTCTTCACCACCACCAAGAGTGTAAGTAACATTTCCAATTGCGGAGAATGTATTATCTTGTGCTGGTTGACTCCATAAACCTTGAGCAGTTGTGTATGCAGTAAATGCAGTTCCGAATCCAGTTGCTCTTGGTTCTGTTCCCCAATATGAATCAACTGCATTAGATGGATTGTATCCAGCATATACATTGTCTGAGAAATCTGCAATGTAATTCTTGTAGTAATTCTTCTGAGGAGAATTTACAGATGATACTGAATCAACTGCTTTAGAAATAGATACATGCTTCTCAAGTACATTACCTTTAATTCCAGTAATCGTACCATAGTCATCAACAACAGCAACGTGCATTGCATCGCCTTCACCATTTCTATCTGTTGTATAGACGTTAGAAACAGGTTTTGGAGCAATAGACTTCCAATAAATCGTTGCGTTATCTAATGTAAGTGTTTGTGCATTGTACCAGTCAGCAACAGATGCAGCACTTGCAGAAACTGCAGTGTTTGGAGCATTTGGAGCACCAGTGTTAACACCAACGTTATCTACGAACCAAAGAGTATCAGATGCTTGAAATGATGCATATGAAGTTGACTCTTTATAGTCAATCTTAGTTTCAGCATATGTTCCTGTTGTACCAGCAGCACCAGTTACACGAGAAACAACTTTAACATCGAAAGTTGAAGCACCGTCAGTTGCGTCTGTAGAAACACCAGTGATAATTCCCTTAAGATAACCATTGAATGTTGAAGTAGTTCCTGCACCAGGAATAACTTCATTTATTAAGGCAGAGGTAACACCGTGACCAACCTTAATACCATAATCACCAAGACTTGTGGTTGTAACACCAATTGTTTGGTCAGCAAGGTCATCAATTACACAGACCCTTAGACCATTCGACCAAGAACCAGGAGTTTTTGCTGCCCATGAAAAATCAGCAGTTGATGTCCAACTTGCTTGATAGTCATCATAATTTTTAATTTTTGTCGTTGTTTCAGAAGCAACACCAACACCCGCATTTGCAGTATTTAAGTTAGTATTATCCGTTCTAACAACCTTTAAAACTCCCCCGTAGGACAAGTAAGATGCAGCACTCATCCAGTACTCATATTGAGCATCTGTTGATAGGGGCTTACCAAAAGTATTGATAAGGTCTTCTTCAGTTGAAATATCAATTGGGTCATCGATAGGTCCAATTCTAAAAGGTCCAGCAATCGCACCGATGTTATCCAGTACATTATCAGCTCTTCCTACTGTTAAGTCAACCTCTCTAGTCAGTACCCCAGGAGATAATTGAGGAGTCGCCATGTTTTTTTTCTCCGAGTCTCAGATTAATCTAAAAATTATTTATTGTTTTGGGTGTTTACATATAGTCCCACATATAATTCATTCCACCACCCTTGTCACCATACTCATCCGTGTGCCATCTATTACCTTCATTATCAGTAAAACTTTCTTGATCTTCTAATCCATCAGAAACAAAACCAAATGGTGCCATATCTTGTTCAATCTGATTCTTTTGTTCTTCATATAGTCTTTTCCTTACATCCTGATCAGTAAGTTCTTTGAAGTAATCTTGTGCAACTAACCATGCATATATGACTAAACACATTGCAAGGTCATCATTACACCCTTCTTCTGCTTCAAAGGAGTTACTCTTCTGAATGAATGTAGTAAGTTCACTTAATATCTCATAGTCACTAAATGTTAATTTATCAGACTCAATAATAGTCTTTAAGTTAAGAGAACCAACCTTTTTAACAGTCTTGGACATCTTAACACCAAGTTGGGTCTTCTTACCAGAGAATCCCTGACCTACAACTTGACCTGCTCTACCTCTCATAGAACACATTAAAAGATTTTCATACTCTAAATCGTAATTTATAATTGCTGCTACTTGATCTCCTACATCATTTACTTCACATAAAATAAATGCTTCATTATAACTCTTTGCTATATCGTATATAACATTAGGAAATAGCATGGGTTTAATATCATTATTCCTATACTTTGCTACTACCTGATGAGGAAACTGAGTTATATCTATAACAACAAAAGCAGAGAAATCCTTTTCCACTCCTCTTGCAACGTCTACAGTAATTACGTAATCATGTTTGGTTATTGGATCTTTATATACATCCAATCCCGCATTTGATGTTTTTGGATTCTCATAAACAAGACTTCTTAACTTACTTGGTGCAATAAGAGTATCAACAGATCCTAAGAATTCACATTCAAACTCAACTTTGAATTGTGCTTCTGAAGTGTTAGCAATAGTTTGTTTTTTCCACTTATCATCTCTACCAGGAACTTGAGACCAATGAACATCTGTAGGAACATATTCATTCTTTCCTCTTTCTGAATCATGCCAATACCTATAAAAATGGTTCATCCCGTGAGGGGTAGAAACCATTATTACTTTCGTCGTCTTACCAGAAGTAATAGTAGGATAAACAGAGGCAAAAAACGAATCAGCAATATGATTTGGAACGAATGCAAACTCATCCAAAAACAAGATATTGAATGACATTCCTCGAACAGCTGAGGCACTAGTCGAAGCAGCCAAGATTTTGGAACCATTCTCTAACTCCAATGAACCTCTATTCCATGACAAGACACCTTGCTGCATCCATTTAGGAACATTCTCATATGCCGTCTGTAAACGACCTAATAGTTCCCGTGCAGTTGCTGCCTTGTTTGCAAGAATACCAATATTTACACTATCATTAAAAAGCAAATAATGCAAGAGGTATGATATAGATGTAGTAGATTTACCTGTCTGACGAGGCATCTTACAGATATTAAACCTGTTCTCGTGAAATCTTTTAATTAACTTTTCTTGAAAATCATATGGTTGGAAAGGTACTAAACCTTCATCCAAACTGACAATCTTTACATGCTGTTTAGCAAAGTAAACAGGATCATGCTTACATGCCATAAATTCAAGGATTTGTTCCTGTGTAAATTCAACAGGTACATTCGCTTTTTTTAGGTTCGGGTTACCTAAATAAATGTCATCAATAACAGGCATAATTACATCATTTCATAACTTTTTGGTCTTCTAAGATTTAGTTCTCTTGCTCTATCGTGTTCTACTGTTTTGTTTTGTAATTCTATAATCTTTTTTAAATTTTCTACTTGCTTTTCCAGTTCTTCAGTTTTATGTCCCTCCGACTTGGAGGATTGGTTCTCCAGGTTCATGTTCCGATACTTGGTAGTTCCAGAGTCTTGATCCAGGATAAACTTTCTGCAATTGATCCTGAACTTCTCTGCGTGTGGGTTTTTTGACTGTAGGGAAGAACATTTTTATCATCCAGTTCTTTCCTCTCCAGACCAAATAACAGTCTACTATATTTCCGACTTTATTGTAATTTGGTAAACGTGTCGCTTCTTCAAACTTATTAAGAAACCCTTTTGTAGGTTTAAGAGGTTCTGGTTTTATTATATCAATAAACTCAAATTCACGAAAGGAGATATCTCCAGTAGCGTCTTCGACCTTAACACCACAATTTTCTAATGCACCAATTTGTGCTGGTGACCAGTTCATTTTTTAAAATAAAAATAGCGATACGTTAACTATTTATCAATTTCGTCTTCTTCTATTAAACTCTTATAATAATTCAAGCGTCTCCTAAGCACCAAAACTTCCTGCTGAAGTTCAGCGTTTTCCTCTTCTAAAACTTCTATATGTTCTTGGTAAATAATTACGCTCATAAAGTTATTTAATCACTTAATCATTTCTTCATCTTCACATCCCTTAAGAGTTGTTGCCATATCTGCACCAATATTACCTCCTTCTTCTACACCCATCATCGTCGCAGCACCAGCAAGAACCCACCCAACATAGGGAATACCACTAAGGGTAGGAGCAGCAGAAGCACCAATGCTACCCCCGACAATTTTTCCCGTAGAACGTCCACCACCTGCCGCCTCGATACAGGCGACAGTTTTTGCTGAGAGCTTTTTTCCGTTTTCTCCTCCCATAGTGGAAGGATCTTGCCACGATCTAAAGTTGGACGTTGGACCACCTTGATGATGGGCTCCGTCCATAACATATTCTTCTTGAAGCGTAACCGTGTTATTACCCAATCCCAGAAAGCCACCTTTTTTCTTGATATCCCTTTCCACACGCATCACTCTTGGATCATTTGCTTTATAACTTATTCTATATCCATCTACACCTGCTTCTACCTTATATGAAGTATAATCCCCCACAGGAAGATTTAAAGCAGGAATTTTACTTTCCCTATTGGCAAGCATTCCAATCATCCCAATATGAGATAATGCGAATAAAGTTCCTACTGTTCCAATAGAAATCCACTTCCACTTACTTTCCATAATACACCAATATCTAAATTATATATTACTTTTATTATATTCTACCATCTCCTGCTTGATTTTGTAAAGGTCCACCAGGTCCAAATTCTTCTGGTTTACGTAACTGTTCAGATCCTCCTACTGAAAAAGGATTATACTTATCTGTAGCAATACTATACAGTTTTTCATGTATAGTTTTCTCTTTCTCTATCTCATCACTTTCATCAGGTTTATCTGTAAACCAATCAGCGATTTCCTCTTCTGGTCTTGGGTTTGTGTCTAATTCTAACATTTTTTCTGGGGGTGCATACTTGTTACTTCCATTTGCTATAGGCATAGAGTCTAAAGGATTTTCAAACCAATCAACTTCGGGTAGATACTCACCTTCTGGTGGATCATATTTAAAATCATCACCTTTATGGGAACCAACAAAAACATTTTTAATACTCCTACTTATAGAATCAAAAATACTCATAATCAATCCCAACGTGAAACTGTCAACTCGATACTATTATCCGTCATTTCCCATTCTTCATCAACTTTAAATCCCATATCTTTAACAGTATTATGAACTGTCATTCTGGCATATTGTTGAGTTACTTTTTCAATAAACCTCTCTACAGGAATATCCAAATTCCAAGTAGCATGATCGGAATAAAGATCATAAGTCTGAGTTTCTTCATTCCATCTAAACCCAATATCGTTTGATATAGCAATTTCTGCATTAATCACAGGATGATTTTCAGCGTGTGAGGGGTTTGTGATGTGAAGTTTTTGATTTTCTTTGACATCATAACTAAGCAATTCTAATGCCTCAAGTAGTTCAGGCTTATTCTTAATTTGTGTTTTGATCGTACTGAAGTGTGACATTTTCCTCTTGTTCAAGTGTTTGGTAATATTCTGGAGTTTCTTTTCTCCATTGGACATTGCCCAATTTTTCTTCAAGTATTGAAGTAAGATCTAAGCATTGAGTACCTTTAATACCCATAACTTCTTCACTTACTGTACCATCTTGTCTAATGGTAAATTTAATAGTTGTTTGTGCCATTTTCATTATAAAGGTTTATTTAGTCATTCTCCACCACCATTGCCACCACCACCGTTGCCGTTCCCACCATTACCATTGCCAGAATGTCCATTGCCATTTCCGTTACCGTTATTGGACCCATTTTTCTTGTTCTCCTCTGGTTTTAACCAACCTTTAGCACCAACGTAGTATCCCCGTGGAATAGGCATACATTTCTTTTCTTTATGGCAGAAGTACTTTCCTTCTGGACACTGTTGAGTAGATGTGTCTTCTAAAAATTGTTTGTACGATTTCATTATACTGTAATAGTAGAGGATTTGACAGTGACTGTTGCGGAAGATGAACTTCCCATATTTACTTGCATTAACATATTATCACCACTAATAGTTACCGTAAAGGTTCCTAACATAGAACCTGTTGCCATAGCAAATTTTTCAACTATTGTTGCTGTTGTACCATCATGTATTAAACCATATTGACCTGATTGATATGCAGAACCTTGAGTAATCAATACATCCACAAATGCAGCACGTTGTGCAGTCTTATCAATTGTTAGAATTGTTGTAGCATTTGTAGTTGAAACAGCAGTATCTGATTCTGATGGAATACCTGATATATTGGTTAATCCAGAACCATTACCAACAAGATTAGTTGCAGTAATAATACCACAAGTTATATTACCATTGGTAGATATCGTAGCAGCAGTTGCTACCCTAACACCATCAGCAAAGTAACCGTTACCTGCACCACTAAAGAGTATCTTAGAACCTCCATCATTTTCAACACTTACAATAAATGCATCAGAACTAGTATTAGCAACTCTTGATCTTATTTTACCGCCAGGTTGGAGTGCAATTCCTTGAGTACTAGTACTATTATCAACATCTCCACCAACATTTACAGAACCATCTGAAAGGGTCATTAAGTCAGTATCACTTGTATGACCAATATTAGTTCCATTAATTATTACATTATCAACAGTAAGTGTAGTAAGTGTTCCTAACGATGTAACATTTGCTTGTGCAGCAGTTTGTAGAGTTCCTGCTAATTGAGTAGCAGTAAGTCTTCCTGTGCTTGGATTGTAAGTAAGATTACCATCCATTTCTAGTCCTACATTACCAGTAGAACTCGTAGCACCCTCAACAAATGTAATTAAATTATCTTCATCCGTGCTCTCATTATCTGTAACTAATACATGACTAGAGTTAGTAGCATTAGTTACTGTGACCCCTGCGATATGCGTATCTAACGCTGTACCATTAACAGTATATGCATCTGCTTCTAATGTTCCATCAATATCCGCATTACCAGAAATATCTAAACTAGCAGCAACAACGTCTCCTACTGTGATATTTGGTGTTCCACTTAATCCAGCAGCAGTACCTGATGTATCTTGGTTTAATGTTCCTACAGTAAAATCTAATGTATTATCAGCATCTTGATATGCAACGGTAATACCAGATTCAGTATTACTGCTGACCATACCACCAACAGTATCTGCAATAGTTTCAGCAAGAGATGTTCCTGCAACTGTGAAACTTGTTGCTGTTATAATACCGCAAGTAATATTACCATTAGTGAATACAGTAGCACCAGTGCTGACTGATAATGCAGTACCATTATAAGTTAAGGTCGATTCTCCTTCTAATGTATTAGCAGTGCCTGATCCAGTTATTAATCTATTATCTGCATTATTGTTTATAGTTGTGCTGGTTACATTAGATAGACTAGAACCATCACCATAGTACTTGGTTGCAGTTACAATACCACCAGTTATATTACCATTGGCAAATATACTTGCAGCAGTTCCAACATAAAGTCCACCGATTGCAGTAACAACACCAGATACACTTAAGGTGGTAGAAACAACATTATCTGTATTAGCAACACCTGTTAGTCCACTACCATCACCGATGAAATTGGTTGCAGTAAGAATACCACAACTTATATTACCATTGGCATATATGGATGCAGCAGTACCTACATTAACACCCCCTGCTGCTGTAACAATACCAGTATAATTTGCTTCTCCACTTGGGTTTACAACTGTACTGGTTGTTTCTGTTGTTGTGTTATATACTTCAATCGTACCTGCAGAAGCATTTAAAGTAATTCCAGTACCAACATTTACTTTATTATTTGCAGCATCTAAAGTAATACTACCAGTACCAATCGTTAGAATACCTGTTATGCGACCATGACCTTCAACAATTAATGCTGTATTTGCAGAACCTGCCCTTACATGAAGACCTGCTAAACAAGATGTTAATCCAACAAATGTAGATACACCAGCAGTTACATGTAAACCTTCTGATCCAGTTTGTTGTATTCCTTTGGTTGCAGTTACAATACCAGTAGAATAGATATCAGTTACAACATCATAGTTAAGTTGAGCAGCAGTTACAATACCACTGAAGTATCCATTAGTAGCAGTAATAACACCGACACTCATTCCAATGCCAGATACATTACCCTGTGTTAATGCCTCATGTAATGTTGAACTCTTATCTAATGCGGTGCTTGCAATACCTACCCATTGAGATCCATCATAAATTAAAAGTTGACCCAATCCTGTAGTTTGATCAAAATCAACATCATCAAGGTCTTTAATAAACCCTGCACCACCTCCACCGATGGTATATAATTGTTGCTGAATTCTGTTTATGAATAACTTATAATGTTTTGCCAGGTCTTCATGTGTAGCAAAATTTTGATCCGTTGGAGTAAGAGGATCTATATTAGACTCACTTGGGTCTGGTTGAATTGGTCTACTATTAACCTCTTCTTTTAGAACTTCATGTTTTCCTTTTATCTCTTCAACAAGAATCTTAAGAGAATCTAAACCTATTTTGAATTCTTTCCTAACTTCCTTAATATCTTCATCATAATATTTTACCTCTGGAAGATTAGCAATCTCTTCTGTAAGAGAAGTAAAATATCCATCAAAGATATCTTTAGTCTCAAGATTCTTTCTATTAAATTCCGTTACCTCTTCTTCAACTCTCTGTTTTAATACGTTTAATCTACTAAGAATATCCTTCTTTAATAACCTATCATCATTTTTATATCCATGTTTAGCATCATGGATTGATAGTGCAGCTTCCCTTAACTCCTTGTATATTTTATCTTTAGTTTCTTTTAAATTCTTATTTAATAATGTAATATCAGTCCTTGCTTCAAATTCTTTTACATCAATAGTCTCAGTTAATTTCTGAACTTCTTGATCTATTCTACCTTTAACAAAATCTAAATTGTCATTTAATTTTACAAAATCATCATCAATTACACTAAAAGTCTTACCAATCCAAGAGAAATCTGGAACTTCGTTAACCTCATTAACCCACTTAGGAAACTTGGGAATAGATTCTTTTACAGTAAGAATATCTTCCTTTAAGGATTTGATATCCTCCTCATAGTATCTTACTTCAGGAAATTCTGGAAGATTATTGAGTCTATTTTCAAGTTCACTTACTTGCTCATCATAATATTTTACCTCTGGCAAATCAGAGATATTTTGCTTTATTTCTTCTCTTAATGTATCAATTAAACCACATATTGCTTCTACTTCTACATCATATGATTTTGGTTCTGGTATCTCTGGGATACTTTCCTTTATCTCCTCAACATATGCTGTGAGTTGTTCTAATTGTTCATCATAATATTTTATCTCAGGTATTACTGGTATTTCAGGAATATCTTTTCTTACGTCATTTATTAGACGTACTATCTCAGTTAAATCTTGTTGTGCTTCTACTTCTTCCTCTACAGAGCACGGTGTAGTATCTACAACTTCTTCTTTCCCAGATTCTATCTCATCACTTTCATCGGGATTTTCTATAAAATCATTTACCGAAGGTAATTTCTCTTCTTTTATAACTTCATCTATTGATGGTAATTTACTGTTAAGTAAATCATCAATTGACGGTAAATTTTCCGACATCGTATGAGTAGCTTTTGTACTTCGGGATTCCTCTCCCAAGATTATTTAGATTCTTTAGGTAGTTGAGATTTCAACATCTTTTGAAGTTCTGCTGTGGAACCAACAAACATTGCATTATTAACTGTAGTTGGACCTTTCTGTTTTGTTTCTTCTTCTACATCTTTAAGTTTCTTCTGAAGATCCATTAACTTATCAGTTGCATCAGAGACACTCTTAATTAACTGGCCAGCAACCTCATATGCCCTTGGCATTTCACTATCCTGTGCAAGTTCAAGAATACCATTAATTGCTTCTTGACCCTTTTCTATAATGCTATAAAGATTACCACGAGTATACTCATAATCCTTTTCAATATCACCCTTAGTAAGTCTATCAGGTTTTTGCTCTGGAGTTATACCAACATTTTCCTTTGCAGGAACAATAGTCGATTCTACATTAAATGCATCATCTAAATTAGTCATTTTCATGAGTAAGTTCCATCAAATCCAAAGTCATCACCTGCTTCTACCAAGTCACTATCTTCCCTTGCAGTATAATCAATTCCCTTAACACCAGTTCCTCTAACGTGTGCCTTGGCAATTGTATTGTCTTGACCTCTCTTAACATTAAGTTTGTTACCAGTGATCTTAGTAACATACATTTCCTCACCATCAATATCAACGTATTTCTTGACGGTAATTGCAGTTCCATCATCAACATTAACGGTTACAGCCTCAGCAGTAATATCCTCTGCGAGATTTGTAACGACATCATCTGTATAATCCTTAAGTGCTCTTGGTTTAACTGCATAAGTAACATCTCTTTCTGTACTCTTAGAACCACCAGCAAGATAACGAACAGAAACAGACTTGACGATATCCTTGGTAGCAGCAGCAACAGGGCCAAATAGGTATGTCTTAGCAGTAAATCTCAAAGTATACATAAGGACTCTACGTGAGGTATAATCTCCCTCATAATCATCCTGGAATGATACATTCTCTAAAACAATAGGAACATCCTTTTTCTCATTAATTTCAGAAACAAGATTAACAGTCAAGTTATAAGATGGTTGAAAATATGGTAATATTTGCTCTACAATTTGAAGTGCATCATCATTTAACTTCGTCATAATATTCAACTCAAATTGCATATTATAAGGAACTGGAGTATAAACCTTCTTTATATCAGTACCACCAGATGGATCCTTTACAGTAATCTGTTGGGTTGTAGTAACCTTTCTTGCAGGATCATAAGTAAGACCAATAAACTCAAAAGACATCCTTGGTAAGGAAATTTGTACTGCTTGACTTAAGTTTGGTGCTTGCTCTAATCTTGCTAAAAACTTTTGTACAGGTCCATATGCTAATGGAACTTTGACAACAGAATTTTCCTGTTTAATGGTAAGATCATTAAACAGAGTACCAAAACCAATTATGGTTTTTCTTAGGATTTCGTTATAAAAATATTCAAACATAATTATAGACCTCGTATCTTATTTAGGGCGTACCAAATGGGTTACCTTCTGTGAAGTCCAAAATAGCATCCGCTTGTAGTTCAAATTCATCATTTTCACCAAATCCTTCATCAAAATTAGTCAAATCTATTACTCTTATTCTTTGAACAGCACCAGAAGATCCTCCCGTGAGATCTTCATTAACTAAGAACGTACCACTTACATTAGATATTTCTATTTCATTTGAAACAGCACTCCATGTTCTTACTCTTGCTGTAGCACCACTTGTTCCTCCAGTTACAATTTCATTGAATGAATAATTTCCTTGTCCAGCACTTCCTGGTGAGGCAATTGATATTGTTGGAGCAACTGTATAACCACAACCAGCGTTTTGTATATGAATAGCAGATATTGTTCCTGCAGTACTCACAACTGCGGTACAAGCAGCACCAGTTGTAGAAATTCCATTTTGTGCAGTAATTGTAACAACTGGAGTTGTAGAATATCCAGAACCACCTGCAGTAATTGTAACGATACCAATTGTACCGTTTTCCATCTTAGATGTAGCAGCAACACCTGTTCCATCTCCAAATACTTCAATATCTGGATTGTTAGTATATCCAATACCTGGATTTACCAAATTAATACTATTAACTACTCTCTTCTTAGTATCATCTATCGCACCAGAACATACAGCAACTCCACCTAATAGATAAGCAGTTGCTATACCTGTTACATTATTCGCACCACTTGGAGCAGAAGAAATTGCAACTCTTGGTGCATATGTATAACTATTACCTCTATCAGATAGACTGATATATTGAATACCACCATTAACTATACCAGTAATAGCAGTTGCTTGTACAGCAGAACCAGCAAGAGTTAATTTTTGAGTTGCACCTTGACCAGGAAGAACAATTTCACCATCAGCACCTTCTACACCTTCTAAGGTATCATCAATTTCATCAACACCAGTATCGATAACCTCGTCCTCGTAGCGGAAGAGTTCGCAACGTAATTCATAAACATAAGTATTTCTAAGTTGATAGAATGGTTTCTCGTGCTCTACATACTTAATTTCAAATAAACGATCTCCCAATGGGAAATAAATCAAATCACCCTCTTTAGGTCGAGTAGATAATTTGACATTTGCCTCATTTTTCATCAAAGGAGAAACATAAGTCTCAAATCTTTCTTTTGAAATAATTAATGTTACTTCATTAGTTGCTTGAATACCAAACTTAGATAACATTGTTGGATTATCTCCATACCCATCAAAGTTATCAATATATGCTTCTAATGGATATGCATCATCAAATTTAGATGAAGTTACTTCTTTTAATATAGTTTTCTCTTCAACATACTTTCTTGGCATATAATGAATATCAACACCATACATCCTCAACTGCTCATTAATGAGCGATTGAACCAGACTTTGTTCGCCTGATGAACCTTGTTGAAAGAATGGGTTAAGTGCCATTATATTAACCTATCATATCTAAAGGTGGAAGTTCATAAGCGTTAGACATCATTTCACGAATCCTTTCTAATTCTTTTTCTGCATCATCAAAGATTTGTCTTCCGTTTAGTTCTACTCCACCTGGTAATTTAACTCCTTGGAATTTAATTAGATTCATACCCCACTGTCTTTTAATTAGAGCAGTTAAATATGGTTTTAAAAATGAGTCATTCCAAACTCTGGAATAATCATTCGGATTTAATACACGATAACAATCCATAATAATATAATCACCTTCAGTAACATTACCCCAATCAACATCTAAGTACAATCTATCTTGACGTTGATTAAATCTTATTTGTTTTTGAGTAGTTAATAGGAAATTAATATCTTCCAGATATGTCTTAACCATTGCATAAGTTAATATTTCCGTAGAACCCCAATAGTAAACATCATTTAAAAATAACTGATATTTAACACTGAACATATTATTTGTAACAGTATTAGAACCGTCGTAATGAAATATCTTTGTTACTCCAATAACTTCTGGTGGAACCTGTAAGTAATTACTTGTTTCTTCCCAACTAAAACTGGTAGTACCACCATCAATAGATGCAGTAGCAGTTGTAGTTGTTATACCAACATTATCATCATTACCACCTCTTGACCTTCCTCTCTTAACATCATTTTCTGTTATTTTATATTTTAAAAAAGTAGGATAAACACCATCAAAGTGCCTTTCCTGAAAAAACTGAACAGCATCATCAACAAGATCTTCTACTTGCTCATCAGCAACGTTAATCTCTAAAACTGGAGCACCTAATTGCCTTTTACAGTATGTAATTAATTCTTGTCGAGTGGATGGTTGGGACATTTATACAGTACCTCTATCAATATTTATAGTGCGGAGATTGATGAAATACCTGGTTGTACTAAAATTGTTCCATCAACAATTCTATAAAATGTATTTCCAGAACTAACAACAACATCATAAACATATCGACCTTCACTGATAGTTTTAGTATCAGTTCCTCCAAGAGAAACTTGAAGTCTTCCATCAGCAGCACTAGTGAATCCTACATTAAAAGTTGCTGCAGGAAATCCCGTAGAACCAATTGAAACACTTTTTGTCATCTGAGATGACCCAGAATAACCAGTTAAATCAAATGCGGTGCCTGAAGTACCTACAATCTCAAAATTTGCTATAAAATTAGAACCTCCAAGCATATTGAAGTTAGCGGCATATGCAGCTCCAGCATCTGGATCAAAGGTAATTTTTTTAGTTGCCATTGACTAACTCCTTTAATAGTGACTTAATTTCACCAATTTCACTCTTTAAATTAGCAAGATCTTCCTCAACAGTTAAGGACTTCTCCTTTTCCGCTTTTCTTGCTTCTCTACGAGCAATATACTGTTGATATTCATGCATATTAGTATTAACTATATGATCAGTAGATTCATTTCTAGCTAATCCTGGATGATCTTTTACTTTTGAGTAAGTCATATTATGCTAAAGTAATAACTCTAAGTTCAGAAATTCTGGGTGGATAAGTCTGATTAGTTGAAGTCATCACTAACTTAATCCTATAATTCTTGAATGCAGGTAAATTATCTGCAGTCCAAGTATATTCTCTAAAGGATATTTCAGCAGTTTTAAATCCTTCCCTATCTTTAGGAGCAAGTTTATCTGGTAAACCATCACTCTTATCTAATGCAATCATTTCACCTTGATCATTTATATTCTTATATCCTGGGAAAGGAACAAAGATTGGATCAAAGTTAGCATTATCACTAACTGCATAAAATGCTCTAATATCAGAGTAACTATTAACATGTGCAGAAGTCATTAATTTAATAGAAGTTGCAGAAGTTGATAATTGATTCTCTTTAGAAATGTACTGACATGCTGTTGGATCTTCATCTATAGTATTAACTCTATTATCAGTTAGATAATTTGTAATAGGATTATCAACCTTATTAGAAACTAAGATAGCATTACATCTTTGTAAATCAACAACTGGAGTTAACAAAGGATCTGAAGTTTGTAAAGTAACAGTCATTCCGAATGATCTATCACCTGAGAAGTTTTGAATAACTGCATTATTAGTTTCATTAATCCTTGATGCAATACATCTTGGAGATTTTAAATAATTTGATTTATTCAAAGTTATATTCTCATATCCTTGATCCATAAATGGTAAATCAGTACCTTGCCCCAATCCATTACCAAGACTTGTACCTGATACAGTTCTCATTGTCGCACTAATAGTTGTTCCAGGAACAGTTGTGTTCTGAACATTAGGAGAAATAATCTGGAATGGTATATTTTGAGTTGCCTTAGTTTTATACCCACCAGTAGATTTTGTATCATTAGTGTAAAGTATTGGGAAACTTGCTCCAGTACTTCTATTAACAGCATTTGTAGTCAAAGAATTATCTATTTTAATAGTATAATGATCAAAGGAAATTGGATTAGGATCTCTATCAGTAATTTCACTCAATAAATGAGTTTTATTAATTCTTTGTAGAGAAACTCCAGCTAATTCATACTTAGTAACTGGTGCTCCCTTAAGATAATTTGCTTTATCAGTACCTCTGGTTATTCCAGTAAGTTGTCCAGTACCTGTTCCTGTATACTTAAGAACTTCATCTCCAATTCTAATATATCCTGGGTTAGTTGCACCAACAGAAACATTTTCAAATGTTGTGAAATTAGATGAATCATCAACAGTAATAGTTCCACTATCACCAGTATTATATGGTAATGATAATCTTGTTGGAAGAACATCAGATTCAATATCACTAAGAGTTACTCTATTAGTTTCATGATGCATACCATGATTTCTATGATCAACAGTAAAGTGTAATCCATCATGAACTGTGGTTAGTTTCTCTGGATATGTAAATCCACCAGATGCCCAGTTTAACTGTGTTGAAATACCAGTAATTGGATGAGTAAACAACATTGTTTTACCAACACCAGTTACAAAGTCTCCTTGAACATTATCAAGTACTAATTCATTTGTTTGTCCGATAGAAACAACAGATAACCTAGCATTTCTACCAACATTTAAATTACCTATTGTTGCAATACCAAGAACATCACCAACCTGGAATCCAGAACCAGATGAAGTTATAGTTGCAGAAGCAACAGCACCATCAGTAACACCGATAGTAGCATACATATAATCTCCACCAGCAGTTATATTAGTAAGTCCAACTCCAGTATACGACAAACTTCCAGATGCTGGTGTATATCCTAAACCAGCATTAATAATTCCCATCGCACCAGTACCAATACCAGCATTGCTAATATAATTACCAGTAGCATTAGATCCTGTCTGTGAAATAGTAACACCAGGTTGAATTACAGTATCCTGAAGAGTAGAACCTAAACCAACTCTAATTTCTCTTGATTGTACATTAATAGAGTTTGGCATTAGTTTTGCAACTTGACCATTACCCTCACTAAGTATTGGATTATAAAGTTCTAAAGTACCTTCATTGACAAATTCTGCTCTATTAAGTTTAAACTTGAGATCTTCCCACTGAGAAGCATCCCATGTAGAAGCGTTCTGTGATTTAAATAAAGATCCCAAATATGGTTGCTGAGAAATAAATTCATCAGTTAATATATCAGACTCACCAATTCTTGAAATGAATACTTGATATTTGGTTGACCAAGATGCAAGACAAATTGCATATTCTGTATTTCCACCTTCAAGATAAACAGGTGCTTCAAATTCAAACTTAGTTGCAACAGTACCAGTTGAAGATACAGTAATTTCACTTGGTTGTTTAATAATTTCTGAGAAAGGTAAAACCTTTTGTGTTGGTACACCACCTTTCATTGTACGAATTTGGAATGTCATGGGGATATCCATGTCATCCTTAGTTTTAAAGTATACTTCTGCACTTGTTAAGAATACACCCTGCTCTTCTGTAACTTGGAATGATTGTGCAAGAGGGTCATACCATCTTTCTCCTCTATGTTCTCTACTGGTGTCAGTACTAATGGCTTCTGATTTTATAACAGATGAACCACTAAGTCTTCTTGCACCTTTCTGTTGTTTCTCAGGTTTTGTAGTAATAGTAGCATTTCGAGTTGAAATAATAGATTCCTGAACAGTCTCAAGAGTACCAACAGCATTATAATTTGCCTCACCATAACTATCAGAATTTTCCTGATCATTGGTATTATTATCAATCATAGTCAAAGTCTTATCACCAGTCTCAAATTTTGGATGATTACCACTATTTGGATTTGGGATATAGTATGATAAAGTTAAATTAGCACCAAGATCTGACATTAATCTCTTACCAGTAATCTTTGCTTGTGCTCCACTAGTACCACCTCTAACTACCATTCCAGTTTGAATATACCCAAAGAAATCTCCTTGTGCTTGCTCACTTAAAGAAGCAGTATCCAAATTTAATATTGATGTAGTTGCAGAATATGTTGATGGGAAATCTGCTGCTTTAGCACTTGCTAATTGAACAGTACCAGGTGTTCCTAAGAATGTTTCTAATCCAGTAGCAGCAACTTGAGACTGATATGGATTTGATGTATATACATCTGTAGGTGCATTATATGGACCCTTTCTATGATTTGATTGTGCTACTCTACATTTCATAAATGGAACATCAGTACCTTCTGGTTGTATACCAGCACCTTCTACTGTCATTGTTAAGGATTCACCAACAGTAAATGTACCAGATTGCATTTGAATTTCAAGAAGTTTTGGAGTACAGTACTTAGTTACATTAACACCATCAAAGAAAGCAAACATTTCTGTTAATGGTTTGCACTTAGTAACTCTAACTTCAATATTTCTGGAACGCATTATTTGAATAACATCCCTACTTACAACTTTATCCCCTAAAGATTCATTATCCCACTGTTCTGTTACAACTTTTCTTGTACCAGTTCTAGTAGAAACACCAGTATCAAATGTATCTCTAATAGTATCTTCATGAGTAGTAGTTTCTGTAACATCCCACCAACGTCTATGGTCTACACCACCACCACCATTAATCCAACCAAGGTTAACAATTTCCTCTTCTCTCTGAGTAGTTTGACTGGTTCTTCTAACTTTACGTTCTGAAGTATCCTGTCCAGTCCAGTTAGTTTCCCAAGAATTCCATTGAATTGGTGCCATACCAGTTTGAGGATCAACTCCAAACTGTTGCATAGCTCTTGCCATAGTTCCTGCAAAATTACCCTCTTGCTTAATAATCTTAGCTTTAATTCTTGCAGTATCTACCCAAGTATCTGAAGAAGGAGTTATTTTTACAGCTGCTTGCCAGAAACTAACCAAGAAAGGTGTAACACTTTCAGTTCTTGTAGCAAATTGCTGACTTAACCATTCTTTTTCAGAGTAATCTAAAGTAACAACTCCTTCACCCTTTTTAATATTTGTACCTTCTGGATCTAAGAATGATCTATCAGTATCAGCAGATACACCTTCAACAGGTCCAGACATTAAATCAATAGAAGTTGTATAATGCTGTGCTCTCAATTCCTTATTAGCAGGATCAACACTATTCCTTACTCTAAAAGAAGTTTCTTGTGTTTTAATACTTGTAAAATTATCAACATAGAATCCAGATTTAAACTTGTTTAATCCATCTGCATCAGGAATAAACATATTAGAAGTATCTGTTTCAAGTAGTGATAAAGATGTATAATATTCAAGGTTCTTGATTCTATCCTCAAGATCCTTAATATCCTTCATCCTATATCTCTTATGTTGTAGGAAGTCAAGTCCGACTCCACTTTCAACATCAAAAAGATATGGTGCTATTTCTGCACTACCAACTTCTATAGAATCTTCAATTGTTACAGGTCTTTCTGGTTTTTCTGCTGGATCTCCATATTGTACTTGGAATCTTCCATCTTTAGTCAAGAAAATTCTATCAATTCTACCAAGATAGAAGGAGAAATTAGTAACAATAGACTCATCAGATGCTAATATATTCTTAGCAGAATTTCCAGATCCATCAAAAGATCTTCCATAAAATTCTAAAGGAGATCTTACATCTTCAACTACAGTATAATTTGTAACTTTTGGTCTTATATCGATTGTATCTGTTACTCTTTCTCCATTAATAGTTGGAATATCTTTACCATAATCCCAAGTATTATAGGAATTCTTTGTAGTAATATCTCCTTCATCTGTAGACTCATAATATCCATTACTAAAGTATATCTTCAGACCTTTTGTTGGAGATTTAGCAGAAGATCTTCTAGTGATAAATCCATAATCATAGAAAGAAGGTTTTTGACCAGTAGTAAATGTATAATTGCTGGAAATATTCCTACTTGGATTATCAATAGTTGATATAACACCTTGAACTTTTGATTCATCGAAAGTAACTATTTCACCTTCTTCAAAAGAAGTTTGATTTAGTACAATAAATGAAATTTGAGCATCAGTTAAATTTTCTGCATAAATTCCCTTAGCACCTGTTTTGGCACCAGTAAATGTTTCACCAACAATTAAGTCAGTAGTCTTTCCACTAGCACCATTTAATGCTGTTAATGTTACTTTAGGTGCAGATGCACTACCAGTATCATTAGATTCAAATACACCAAGAATCTTAACAACATCACCCTGATTTACTACGATTCTCTTATCCTGTACTCTTGTTCCTGTTGGGAAATTACCATATACCAATCCATCATTTAAAGTTGTTGCACCAATACCAGATCCACTCTTAGTAGAAGAATTGACAATAACAGAATTTACTCTATTAAGTCTCTTAATCTTATGAGATGGTTTTGATTTAGTTAATGTTGCTATCAATACACAACCAGTACTATCTGCACCCAAACCATTAATTTGTAATGTAGTAGATCCAGCAGTAAACACAAACATCTCATCAGTAAGTTCTACAGTTGATCCATCACCTTTTATTAATAAATATCTTTCTTCATCAAAAGGTAAAAATGTTTCATTAGTATCTGCAGAAAGTGCATTTGTAAACTGACCATTACTAATAGCAATACCAGTAAATGTTTTTCTAATTGTTAATGTAGCATCAGTAAGATCAACATCCGAGATAAAGAATTTCGGCATTAATGTAAACAGACTATTTTCTGTACCATCTTCAAATGGAGTTTGTACAAGTCTTAAATTTGGTACATTTAAAGTAGTACCTGCAGTACTTTTATATAATGCACCTTCAATAACTCCAGCAACAGTTGATACTCCAGTTATAACAACATCATTGGCATTAACTTCAGTAATTCTTCCATATGAAGATAAATTGTTACCCAATCCACCAAATGAAAGTATATTTCCAACCTTTAAATTGCCTGGGAATAATACATTTTCACTGGTTACTGTACTAATAGAAACGGCACCTGTTCCTGTTGCAGATGTAAGAGTTGCTTCTCCAAAGACTGTACTAGATTTCTGTACAACATTAGAACAGAAACTTCTTGCAGCACCAACATTGCCTAATTGTGGACCGCCATAAACAGACTTAATATCCCCAATACCATATGATGTAACTGCAACAGCAACACGATTATTAGGTATTCCATTAAATTCAAATGGTTCATTCTGTAAAAATTCTCCAGATTTTTCATAAACATCTAAAGATGTACTATTACTTACAGCGTCCTTTAGAAATCCAGTAGCACCGCTATACTTTCCTTTAATTTCAGTAGGAACAGTAAGAGATATTGTATTGTTTAATGTTATCCTAGATGTTAATTGAACATCATAAAGTGAAATATCCCACTCATTTGTATTTGCATTAGTTGCACTATATGATCCAGATTCTAATGCATGGTCATAAACTCTTGCAAGACCAATTTCTTGTCCTGCCATTTTAAAAGTATTATCACCAAGTCTTTCACTTCTTAAACTAACAATATAAGTATTACCAGTTCCAACCGTAGGAGTTCCAGTAACTGTATTAAGACGTAATGATTTACCTGTTCTATAATTAACTGCTTGACTTTCTAATCTTTTTGTTGTTCTTGTTTTTGGACAATCTACAAATTCAGAACTAATTGTCTCAATTTCATATCCTTTAACAAATGCTTTACCTGGACTAACTTGATATACAGCAAGATCTTCAGCTGCTAAAGTTCCAGATGGAGTAAATTGACCTTCTTCAAATACACCATTATTCCCAAGACCATCATTTAAAGAATTTTTTACAGAAACATCAAATGACTTAATAGTATAATCACCAGATTCTGCAAATGTTCTTCTGGCAAGTTCATCTGCAATGAAATTATACTTTGTATTTTTTGTTTGTGATTTTAAAGTACCATCTTGAATAACTGCCAATTCAATGAAATTGGAATCATTAAAATCATCTAATGGTTTAATGTATAAACTAACATCAATTTTTAATCTATCAGCACCTGGTGCTGCATAATTATTAAATCCTTTTGCATTATCTCCTAATGATGGATCTTCATCAGCATTAATAATATCTTCCTGAATTCTTAAACCTATTCTACCACTAGGACTATTATTATATTGACTTAAAAGGATTGTTTCATCTTGTACATTTACAAAATTACCTCTTATAAAATAAACACCATTAGAAATTGAGAACGATGCACCTGTAGAAGTAGCATTTGTAGCAATACAAGAAGCGAAAGATTCCCCAGAAGGAATAAATGCATTATTTTGTGGACCAGAAATTATATCACTATCTGACGTTAGAAGTTCACCATCAGCAAATACTTTAATATTACTATCTTCAACACCAGAAGACATGTATGAAACATATATTGTTAAATTCCCTCTTTCAGACTCTTCTTTTAATAAAACTTGCTTAATTATAGCAGTTACACCAGTACTTAATCCAATTATTTTTCTACCAATTAACTGATCGATATAATAATCGACAGGTACTCCTAAATGACTATTATTCAATTCTACAGCAAAAAACTCTGGTGAATACGCAGTATTTCCAGGAATTACTTTAGCACCTTCTTTAAAAAAGTGCTGACCGAACTTTTCAATCTGATTTTGAAGAATAGATTGAAGACCACTTAGTTCTCTTGCCTGAACAGGATATCCAGGTTTAAAAAGAACCTTATGATAACCATCATTGGCATCAAAATCGTCAAAATATGGGCTGACGTTTAGATTGGTTTGTTGAGCCATAGTATTTTAGAACTGTAATATGATCTTGATGTCTTCTTTTTGGTTGGAAGATCGTGTAATAGACGGTCTGTGGTCAACGTATATCATATTTCCAGAATATTTTTTAATTTCTGGGTTTGCTAATCCTTTAGTGAATGACTGACCAAGGTAATATGTCCTATTATTTATTGATGTCGATAGACCACTAAATGTAGTACTAATGGACAAATTAGAACTACCTCCAACAATGATTCTATTACCACCAGAAGTTGGGTCAGCAGTAAACCTTGTTGTATCATAACCATATGTAGCGGCTGCAACAGTTTGAGCAGTACCAACAGTATTAAAACCAGCAATGGTTCTATCTTGCCAATACTTTAAAACTCCAGTAGTTTGGTCATAACTAACAGTTCTACCAACAGCAGTAACACCAGTACCAACTGTTTGAGTAATGAACCCATCAGCAGGGAAAGTCACAGAACTATAACCAGTACCACTTAATCTTATAGCATAAGTAGCAGCTGCTTTATCAAGAGTAAGTAACTGAGTAGAACCAAATGACCGAGGATTCTCAATAATACCTATTCTTGCGAATTGGTTGCCTGTTATAAAGTCAGGGTTTTCTGCATCATTTTCAATTCTTGCATAGAGTAATGCACTACTTGCACCCAATTCACGATAAATGTCTTTACCATGACCTCCTGGTGGAGGAATAATTACGTCAAGAGTTGGTTCTGTTGTAGGGGTTGGAACAGATCCAGCAGCAAGATCGACATTACCATAAGTGTAACCATAACCTTCATTTGATACAGTAACACTCTCTATTTGCTGGTCATTATTAACAACAACTGTACACTCTGCATCAAATCCATCACCTTTAATTGGAACTCTTGTATAAGTCTGGTTAGCAGTACCAATACCAGTTCCCCTATTTTTAACAACAACAATTTTAATACCACCATCAACAGCATTATTACGAATAGCACTATCTGTAGTATTAGTATCCCACTCTGCAGGAACAGGCATAAAGTCTGTAGAATCAAATTTGATTAAATCTGCAGGTTTAATACTATAAAGATACTTCCAAATATAACCATCACCAGAAGTACCAGCAATTCTTGGTTCTAAATCAGTGAATGTTGGTTCATCCAAAGAAGGTTTTCCATCAGGTGTTTCTGGTGTAGTTCCATTCTGTAAGCAAATATAAACCCTATAATCACTATTAACTACAAAATAATTTGCTGTATATAATGTTGTACCACCAGAATTCTTAGGTGCATTAGTAATACTATAGTCTTGTCTATAATAATCGTAAGTTGTACCTGAACTCCAAGAGTTTTTTTGAACAATTTGTTTGCAGTCTGCAGGTGTTATTTTCTTAACGGCAATCATATCATCATAATAATCATTCGAGTCGCTAAAACTATCGACAGGCGAAGGTGGATTGGAGTCCCAATCAGTTCTAATCCCTGTTGGATTAGGTAGACCTATAAAAGCATAGTATGAATTTGTATTCGTTGAAACACCTGCAACGAAATTCTTCGCATTCAAAATTCTAATTTGATCAGTTATAATGGCAGACATTGAACGTTAAGTGTAATACTTTTTTTATTATTTAGACGACATAATTTGTAGATTTCAACTTATCCCTTCTCTTCACCTGTGGGCCTGTTGTAAATCCAATAACACCATTGTTTGTGTTGATAGTATAACTGGTTGAAATCATCCTATCACTAAGTTGAATTCTACCCCAACTATATTCACCAATGAAGGAACTACTGATACCTTGACCCAATGTAGAATAACCAACAGTTGCTTCAAGACCTTCCCAACGCTCAACACTTGTAAAGACTCTGCGTAGGTTATTTGTACCAGGTACAGTGGAACCGAATCCAACAGTACTTAGTCCAACATAATGGGCAACTTGATATATTCCATCCAAAGCAGTTGTTCCAATACCAATAGTATTTCCTGCTGCATCTAAGGTCGTAAGACCAGCACCAAGGTTGGAATTATTAATAATGAAGTAATGACCAGTTGTTAATCCACTAACACTAATTGGGTCAGGAGTTACTATAGCACTATTTCTCAATGGTGATTCATCAGGAATCCACATATCAAATGCAATACCGTATGTAATTCCAATACCAGCAATATTAGTAACTATACCAACACCAGATACAATACCATAATCACCATTATATGATATAATAGTATTTTCTTCTCTTACATAATCAGGAGAAGAAATTATTACTTGAGGTGGTTTTCCAGAAGTATATGCAAGACCAGGAGAAGTAACAGTAATAGCACTTACAACACCATCAGTAAGAGTTGCAGTTGCGACTGCCCTAGCGGTAGTGCCAATTCCTGCTAATGGAGTACCTCCAACACCAACTGGAGTCTGTATAGACACTGTAGGAGTACCAGAATACCCTCTACCACCCGTTGAAATAGCAATTGATGAAATTGTATTCGCTACGGAAACAACAGCTGTTGCAGCAGCACCTGCAAGGAATTCATACGTACTACTTGCATTAACTATCTGAATATTCTTTTGGAAAGATCTATCTACTGGATTTTCATTTTCTGGATCAAAGAATGGTTTGCAGTTATCAACCCAGAGAGTAGTTGAACCAATACCAACTCCTTGAATTAAATATGCAGTTGGGAAGATCATAGGTTCTTGTAATGGGCGATCCTTTCTTTGGATTTCACCATCAATAAACTTATCTTCAGTTTGTTTAATCCAAGCAATAGGTCTTACTTCAGTCGCATCATCACCTAAACCAACTCCAACATAGGGGTTAGTATCAACTGCATCGGAAGATTTAACTTCTACAACAGTTCTTTCATTTTCAACAAATTCTCTTGTATTATATGCTTTGTCGTATGAAAGGACTAAATCATCACCTCTCTTAACTGTTTCAACAATATCTCTATCTTTTACGTCTTCACCACCAGTTCCTCTGTAGAAGAACATTCTCATCTTATCACCATCTTTAGGTGCTTCAGTCATTGTTATAGTAGCACCACCGTTAAAGGTAAATCCTTCGCCAGGTACTTGTAGAATATCATTAATAGTAAGAATGATAGTCTGATCAATTTCTATAGGAGAACCAGATTTTGTTTGAATAGCATATGATTCACCACCAACAGTAATTGGGAATGCTTTTCTAACGCCATCAAATAGATTTGAGAAATCATCAAGTACATCAAATTCACCCATAGTCCACATAGAGAATTCGTCATGATAAACTCTATCTAATGTTAATTTAAATGGTTTGTATATACCTTGATTGACAGGAATTCCTACAGTCTGAGACTCATGTGTAGCACTACCAGTCATGAGATTAGTAGGTACTGTTAGAACTTGACCTGCACCATAACCATAACCAAGATTAGTAATTTCAAAGTCAATTACTCTTCCACCAGTAGTAGCAACCCCAACAGTAATATTTGCTCTTGCTTGAGTACCAACACCAGCAGCAGATGATGTGTCATACCAAAGAGGAATATCTTGATATGGCAGAGGAGCATCAATTATTGCTTCAAATGTAGATGATGCTGTACCAGGGAATCCAGGAACTGGATCAGTGTATGTAATTGCAATACTTACAACTCCACCATTCAGAACTGCTGCTGTACCAATGTATTGAATAGTTGGAGTTCCAGTAGTAGATAATGCTACACCAACTTTAACTACAGTTGCTATACCAACACCACCAATAGATGCAGTAGAACCAAACCCAACAGCACCAGGAGTTACTCTATAACCAGAACCACTATTACCTATAGCAACAGCAGTAACAATACCAGAAGAAGCAAAACGAATTGTTGCACCAGCAGAAACTAATGGTTGATATCCAATACCTTCACTTGATCCAACAGAAATAATCACCCCACCTCTTGGAACAGATGCATTATTAACATCCCAAGCAACAGAAGCTCCAACTCCTGTGTATATCATTGATGTGATACCAGATACTTGAGTTAAAGTGTAATCGTTTAATTCACCTGCTCCCTGCAATATACCATTTACCAAATGAATACCATTTTGAGTAGCAATACCAGTAATATTTGATCCATTAACCTTTAAATCAAATTGTTTTGTTTGACCATTAAATTCATTAGTTAAATCATCTATCTGGTAATTGGTAGTATATGCATCATAATCAGAACCCTTAACACCAGAACGCATAAAGATTCTACCATTGAAACTTGAACCTGTTGTAATACCAACCCAATCTCTTTCATTTGGATGTGCAGTTGAATATCCTACGGGAGGTTCAGTACCTTGAGGTGCTTCAGAGAAGTTTAAAGTATTTTTGATAATATTATAATTACCATTCAATTTTGTTATAGTATTTCCAATTCCGTGGAACTTCATTTCAGTACCCATCCAATGACGATTAACTTTAATCGCATTAGTAGAACCAAATCCAACAGAATCAACCTTCATTATTTCATGATCAATTCGTACAATATCTCCACTGTAGAATGACGTTATTCCAGTTGCATATAATGTATCCCCATATTCAGCAAGATCTGTTGACAATCCTGAAGTAATCTTGGTTTCTTGAATAGGTGCTTGAATTATATTATCAATGGTTATTAAACCTCTGGTATTCTCTGTTCCATACTTAGACGTAATACTATGAGAAGTACCAATACCAACTGATGCAAGATCAACTACAGTTGGTGTAGTTTTTAATGCATCTGCAGGAGAAGTTGCAAGTTGAATATTGTTAGCATCTTTCTTAACAACATATACCTGTTTTGGTAGGTATGTGATTGTTGCTCCAATACCAGGGAAGAAAGTGGCAGCAATTCCAATAGCATCACCAGTAGTACCAATACCTGTAGTAGCAGAACAACTAACTCTTGTCTTAACAGTATATTCAACTTCTTCACCACTTACAAAGTAGTGGTTTGGAAGAGAAATTGTATTGTTAGTAAGATCTACAATTGTAGTGCTTGTTCCATCAAAATCTTTCTTAAATATTGGATTTCCGCTATGTGCTATTTCAAATTCTGTCTTCTTATCGTAGAATGTTCCACCATATACATCCCAAGTACTTCTAACTGAACCACTATTAAGTTCTATTAGTTTTGGATCAGAACTGCTTTCTTCAACCTTAAGTGCCTGAACAAAAGTCTTAACCTCTAAAGCAGTATTAGCAGGTGCTGTAATTGTTAATTCAGCATTACACTTACCATCACCAGATCTTCTTCCACTAATAGTACCCAATCCATCAAATGCTCCTGAACCTGCCTGAAGATTTCCATACTCAGTAAGGAATACATCATCGTCATCATCAACCATCATTACTTCAGAGAACTCATACCTATCGTTCGTAGTATCTTTAACTTGAACTAATACATATGCTCCATCATGGTCGTCATTATAACTTCCTATACCAACAGCACTAGGAGAACCAGCAGACGGAATTGTTGTAGATTTAGCAATTAATGATGCATTAGTAAGTGATTGTGTTCCAACACCACTAAAGGATTCTGATGAAATACCGATAGTTATTGAATTAATCCAAGCAGTTTGAATACCAGCATTAGGTGTATATCCAACTTCTATTGCAGCAGTAGTTCCAACACCAACAACATAAGGTCTAAATGTTCCTAATGGTTGTGCAGCAAGATTATCTCTTCTATTATGAATTGCTAATTGACCATATTCTTGCCATACTATGCTTGTATTACCAATACCTGAATAAAGAATACTCAATTCATCATATTCAACTGAACCCTCACTGGTGGCAATGGCAACAATAATCTTAGCAGATCTTGGATTATATAACTCATTAGTTGCATTACCAGCAGTACCAAGTCCAGTGGTAGATGCTGTACCAACAGTAGCAATCTTAATCTCAGTTCCACCAGTTGCTAAAACATTAGATGAACCAATGCTAACTAATGCTCCAGCTGGATTGGAATCAGATCCAATAGATGTAGCACCAATTGCTGTTAAAGAAGTAGTAAATCCAAGTTCATCAAGATTGTAAGAAAGAGTTACTACGTTATAATTGTTCTTTTCAGCCTTAATTGGATGGAATTGAAGAACAGCATCAGTACCATCAACAGCAGTATCAAATGAACCAAGGTCAAGAACTGTATCAACAGAACCATACTGGTTAAGCATTGATTTACCACTAACGGGATCAAATAATGCATTAACCATCATAATTTGACGTTCTTTCTTGAATAACCTATCTCTTACATAAACAATAAACCTATTTTCCTTATTATTAGTAATATCATACCTAGCAACCTCAGACCAAGGTTCTGATCTTGGATTACTATTGAATAGTGGTGATAAATCATCTATCTTTAGAACTCTATTACCAACAGATTCTGCATAATCAATCAAAATACGATTCTGGAATGTAATCTCATCAGAGAAGTTGCCAGCAGCAGGATCTCTATCTTTTAGGTTCTCTGTTGCTAAATCAAAGTTATTATATCTCCAATAATTCTCATAATTTTGAATATTAATAATACCAGTAACAGTTCCTGCAAGTCCAACCCTTAAATCAGTTTGATTTCCTACAGGAAGTTGAGATTCTACTTGTAATTGACTAAATTTCCTAAATCCAGAAGTATGAGTCATTGTATTAACAATATCCTTCCACTTCTCAAAGAATACTCTTGATTTAACAGCATAAGAGAAACTTTGATAATATTCATTATCATGAACTCTCTGTATAGTATCATTCAAGAATCCAGTATTATACTCCCATCCATTATCTACAATAGAGAAGTAATCTGTCTTATAATGATCATCAAATGTCATTACAATCTCAGAAACATTTCCTTTTGCACCAGTTTCTAAAGATTCAATAAGTCTACCAACTTCAAAATCGCTATTTGTTTCTACAGTCAACCATTTACTCTCTGGATCATATTCATATGCAACACCCTGTACAGGCCCAGTACTGGTCTCTGATTTCAAAGTCTCATTAGCGTTAAACTGGTTAACTCTCAATTTAGGAGCAAATTGTGGGAAATCACGTTCCAAAGAAAGAGTACCATAAGATAATGCAGAATTAAAGTTTCCTGGTACTTCTCCAGATGGTAATAAGTTACCTAAACTATAAGTTACAACACCAACGTTACCAAGATTCTCATGAACTTCCGTAATTTCAAATGACTGATAATCATAGTATTGAGAATCAAATCCCTTACCAGTTGAACCAACACCAACACTTACATTTTCAACAAAAATCTTATCACCAACTACAAGTGGGAATTTGCTATCATCACCAACTGCTTTAGGTTCTGCGGAACCAAAACTATATGCAGTCTTTAATGTTACCGCTACAGTATTTGTAGATGAATCATATACGAAATTACTTGCTCTAACACCATTAGGATTGTTTACTGGAACAATAAATGGAGTTACGTTAGATAATCCAAATGTGTTCTGAATAATATCAACATAACCAGGAGCATCTGGAGTTGCTAAATTATATGATAATTCAACATCATCAATTTTCTGTCTTGTCACACCATCAAGAACAACCAATGCAGGTGGAGTATTATAACCTCTACCATAAGAAGTAATACCAACAGACTCAAGACCAGATAGTGCTTCAATCTTAATAATTTGAGGTAATTTCGCTTGAGGTCTTAAAGTAAAGTCGGAAGGATAATCAAAACCTATATTTTGTATCTCAGTAGTCTTAATCTTACCAATTGTTTTACTGGATGCTTCCAAAATCGCACCAGAACCACTATTAGTAGTTACAGTAGTAATTCCAGGTAATCTTGTATATCCTCTTCCCTTATCGGCAAGAGAAACATAATTAATTGGTCCGTAAGCAGTCTTAGAATCTGTTGTATATTCTAATTTGGTATCTGAATCTATAGTGTAAGAAGCAACTTCAGGATATTTTGGTAAATCGTAAGTAAAGGTTCTATCAGAATTGGCAAGTATATTAAATGTACCAGCATAACGACTCTCTTTAACATTAAGAGTGTTATTTCCTTCAAGTTCAGTATCCAGAACCATTTCTTTATTAATATCTGGATTCTGAGTTGCTGTATTTGCAACTAAGTTATAATAAAGTATTTTTGGAGTATATTGATTAATTTTTAATTGTAATTGACCATCTTGTCCAACAGTACCACTTCGAGTAACTTCAAAAGTTTCTTCCATCTCATTGGAAGTATACTCATGAATAAAGTTAGAATCAGTATATACTTCTAAATCAAATGCTGGATAATCAGTAACACCAACAGTATATTTCAAAGAAGGATCTGATAAATCAAATGTTACAGTAGAATTCTTATAAAAATCTAATGATGGATTAACTAAATTAAGAGTTCCTGTATTGATACCTACAATATCAACAAATTTTGGTTTCTTTTGAATAGTTTGGAACCTACTACCACAAAGTTGAATAACATCCTTAGTCTGAACATATACAAAATATTCCTCATCATTAATTAATCCACTTGCAGGAGTACTTGAAGTATGAATAACTCTTTGACCTGTAACTAATTCATGATTTGATATTTCAATAGAACTTGGAATATCAGTTATAGATGCAGCAGTTGTAATTCCTGCAGCAGTAAAATCTAATGATCTTGCAACTAATTTTCTATTTGCCTTATTATACTTAATTGGTATAGTTGTTGATATACCTGCATCAACAGTTAAATAAACTCTATCATCATGTGATAATCCATGTGTACCTGCAGCAGAAACAGTTATTAAATTTTTCTCTGCAGAACCACTTACTGTATTAGAATATTTGGTTGTTAAACTATGATATCTTCCAGTTCCAATACCTAAGAAATACATCAATGTCTGATGTCTTGTAGTTGCTGCTGTTCCTACAAAAATATCAGATGCAGTTTGATCTCCTTCTGTACCAATTGCAACTTTAACTGTTGACAATCCAATGAAATCTGGAGAAAGTCTAGAAACAAATAAAGGTGTTCCTTCTGGTAAATTTGTAGTATAAGGATTAACGGCACCAGCACTATCAGCATGTGTTGCAATACCTATCGAATCTCCAGTATTCCTCTTATAGGTTACTTCATCACCAGTTCTTAATTTATGATTTGGTAGATAAATTGATCTTCCTGGAATGAATATTTGAGATATACCAGAACCTGGATTTTCAAATGTAACAGTTGTTCCAATTCCAACATTATTATTTTCTGATTGTGTACTTAGTCCAACTGATTCTCTTGGGTCAAAATAATACTCCTCTTCAACTCTATTATTAAATGTCGTATCAAAACCAACAGGAATAGTGAATTTTCTTGGATCTTCTTCTATAACAGTTCTAATAGTGTGAGCAATACCAGTAGTATCGTTATATTGTCTTAATATTCTTAATCTATTGGATTCTTTATCAACTTTCAATACCTTAACTTCTTCTTGTAAAGTACCGATACCCACTTTAAGGATATCATTTTCCCTTATTGCAAGTGTATTAAGTGGATCATTTGGATTCTTTAAACTACCCTGAACTTTAATGAAAGTAACAATACCAGTAGCACTTATTGCTCCAAGTGCTTCAGATACAATCAGTTTAGCAGATGATATTCCAATATTATAATTACCACCAAGATTAGAACTAGTAGTAGAAATACCAGAAACAAAAACCTGATCATTATTAACAAGACTAACTGGAGTAGTATGTACCCCAATAAATCTCTTACCACCCATAGGGTAAAATTCAATATTATTTAATTTGGTATTTGCTACAGAAATAGTACCAATACCAACACCATCAAGTTTTGCTACTTTTGCTACTGACTGGAAATTATCTGCAACTTTTTCCTCAAAAACGAGTTTATCACCAACTCTATAACTTGAACCACCAGTAACAATACCAACCTTATCAATAGAACCTTCTTCCGCATACTTTACAACAGAATCTTGAGTTATGTACTTATAAGACTGACTTACATAATCATAATAACTTGTATCTTGAAGTAACTCATATGGTTCAGTATTTCTAACCCAAGTCAACTTATTTAAATCTATTTCGTCCTGATTATTCTTAGATAAAGTATTAAATTCATTTGGTTGTGCATCATAATACTTACCAATTAGATAAGGGAATTGTGGTCTCTTATAATTGTCAAATGGATCTGCTGCACCAGATGCTAAGTTACCAGATGTTAGATCTGTCTCAAGTGTCGCATAATATGCATATGTTCCTTTTGGATATTCTGGAGTTATTCCATATCTACCATTATTTTCATCAAGATACTTCTCATTAGTATTACTATTCCAAGTAAAATCTTCTACAAAGAACTCTTGTGGGAATATGCTTGTAGGAGGTCTATTTGTCTTTAAATCTACAGAGTAACCAGATTGAAGTTGAGTAATATTTCCACCAGTACTCTTTTCATAACCATATGGACCATAAATTGGATTTCCATCATATGCCCAACCAATAATAGGAGAATGTTGTGATTTATCTTCTTCGGTATTACCATTAAGAAGTGATAGATCTTTTGTACCATGTAATGCATTAGCATTAGCATCATTCTGGTAAATAACCTTTCTTAAACTTCTGGGAGCATAAGCATATGAGCATTGTAAACCATTACTGGTCTTTGTTGGTTTTTCTAAGAATGTATCAGAACCCTCTATATTTGCATAATTCTTTTGAACTTCATTAACCTGCCAAGTTTGAATATTGCCAATAAAGTTACCAAATTCTCCAGCAGATTCAACTGTAAGAACAGTAGTAGATGATGCATAACCAACACCCTTCTTGTTAATCTTAACAGATACAAGTTGACCATTAACAATCTCTGGAATCAATTCTGCACCAGTTCCAACACCAGCAACTGAGATTGAAGGTGGTGTATTATAAGATTGACCTCTATTATTAATAGCAACGTCAATAATTTCTCCATTAGCAACAACTGGTAATAATTCACCGTCTTTTCCAGTATATAAGTCAATATTTGGTTGCCTATTAAAGTTCAATATTTCAGATGAACCATATCCAACCCCAGTATCAGTCAAATGAATAGACGTAACCTCACCCCTAACAAGAGGTTGAGGAATACACTTAAATTCATTCCCTTCAATAGAACTTATACCAACAGCACCAGTAATTTCAACCTTGATTGGTGGATAATTGAAAGTATGAGTTGCTACACCAACAGATCTTAAATTTTGATACTGTTTCGTTTTGAAGTAGAAATCTTTTGCAGTTGTTCCTACACCAACGGTAGATAGTTTAAAGGAATTTTCATCAAGGACTTTAACATAATATTGCTTATTACTATCAAGACCTTCTATAGCAGTTCCATTAGCATCTGCACTATATTCAATAATTTCACCTGTTTTATAATCATGATTCTTAATTGTTATAATATCAAGAGCAGTATTAATACCAGCAATTGCACAAGTCTTTTGCTTGTTCTCATATCCTTCACCAGGATTGGTCACTTCAATCGTAGTTACTTGTGCCTTTCCATTCAATGACCGCAATACATGGTTACCTTCACCAAAACCACTTATGGATACTGTATTAACCCCTGCAATACACTCATTAAGGTCTGTATGAAGTCTAACAGTCTTATTTGAATACCAAGTGGTTCCAGCGTATCCTGTCCAACTTGTAATGGTTGTTAAACCTGTTACATCATATCTTTGTTGAGTATTAATAAAATAAGTGGCACCTGTATCTAAACCAGCAAGTGCTTTTTCACCAAATGTATCATATACAACTCTTTCATTATTTCTGAACTTATGATAAGTTAAGAAACCAACGTTATAACCAGGATTATCATATATTACATCAGTAGCAATAGCAACAGTTTGAGAAAGAGTACCTGCGTTAAATATAACCTCATGAGGTACTGTAGACAACTTACACTCTGCTTCAGCACCTTTTCCATTACCACCACTAATTGAAATGATAGGAACTTCTGTATAATCAAATCCTGGATCTAAAACTCTAATTTCTTGGAAAGATCCTCTTGTTGAAACGTAACCAGTAGCACCATAACCAATTCCACCATCATTAATAGCAAGTAATGGGGGATTAATGACATCATAGTATCTACCACCACCAGCAACGTCTATAGAATCAAGTGTTCCATAATAACAAAGATTTTTAGACTTATAACTTAAAACTTCAACACCATTAATTAAAATTCCATTATAACCAATGGTTGTTTCATACTTCTTACCATCATAAACAGGAATATCAATTTCTTTAAGTAATTTTTGTGGTAAAATCTGCCTATTATGGAAATCATACTTTTCAAAGATATTATTTGTAATAGTTCTATCAACAGTATCCTCATTTATCTTTTGATAGTTTCCATCATACAAGTTAGAAGCAGATTTTGCTAATTTTATGTCATTATGGTTAATTCTTTCAACAAAGTATAATCCTTCACTAAACAACAAACTCGAAATAGTTCCATTTGCTGCTTTTTGAGGTGTATAGTAAATTGCATCACCAGTAAAGAAATTATGATCTTTTGTACCAGTAGTAATTCCAATAATAGTGTCTCCACCCAAGAAAGTACCAGAAAGAGTGATTTTTTGAGTACTTGGATCTAAGTCAGCATCATTAAATGAGGGTAATGAGTTAGATGCTACTAAATTCTTAGTTGTTGACTCTGTATGAGCATATCCAACTTCATCAATATAAACATTTTGAACATTAGCAGTATAATTGTTTAAATGTGTATGATCACTTGAATTTGGTTTTGTAATAGTCTTAGTTACACTAATACAAGCAGCAAGACTTGATATTGCAGCACCTCTACAACGGAATTTTGTAGTACTAAGAACATCAGTGACTGAATATGTTCCTGTTAAAGAACTATCCTTTGTATTAATAGTTAAAAGGTCACCAATTCTAATTCTATGGAAATCCTTTGTCTCTACTTCATAGGTATTGTTAGATGCATCCTGTAATGTTATTTCTTCAATATCATATCTTGGTGAAATGTTATAAATCCAGTTATTTGACTTAAAATCGGTACTAACAGCAACTTTACCCAAAGATTTTAACTTAATCTTTGCACCTTTCTTTTGATAATTGGTAGTTGTTGGTGCTAAATCACTCAAAACACCAGTAATTCTTACTCTTATACCATCTGTAGTTACTCCAGCATTTGTATCTGCCTTACCTAACCCATATGCATAAGTATTTTGTTTAATTAACTCAGTATTCTTAATTGTTGTCGTAATTCCAGTAACACCAAGGAACTGAGTAATAGATGTACTACTATAAGTTGCTATTCCAGTTGTTCCATTCTTATATTTGAAGGTAAGAGCACCTTTATCAGGAAAACCTAAAGTAGAATCAACATCTATGTAAGTTTGTGCTACACCAACTTCACCGACTGCTTTTGTATTTCCATGAATAGCAAAATTACCATATAATAACTCAGTAGATCCACCACTACCAAAAGAGGCATCAACACTAATTTTATAGTAAGTATCAGTTAAAAGACCAACTCTGATCCGTTCAACCATTGATACGGGACCATATGCTTTAGAAATATTTTCAAATGGATCCTGAAAAAGGGTCATATTGACCAAATCTTGAGGATCACCCTGTATTGGTTCTACAATAATATCACGAGTTTTCCTAAAATTAGCATCTGATGGTGCAATAACACTATCAGCAGGCTTGAGAATATCTACATTTTCGTTATAAAGTGACTTAAATAGGATTTTAAATGACTCTTCTGTACCTCTGGAGTTATAAAAATCCTTAGAATGTCTAATAAATTGTGGTTCATTTAGTCCAGTATTTAAATCTTTCTGGAATCCAGGTAAAAATTGCCTTTTTGTCTTCTTTAAAAACTCTTTTATGAATAAAACACTTAAATTCTCTACTTGACCACTTGAAGTTCCTATACCAACTGCATGTGCAGATGCTTTAGAAGTTGAAAAAAGGAATTCTTCTGGTTCATCTGGGTTTGTAAATGATGTAATTCCACTAAATCCACGAATACATCCTGTAAATGCAGTAGTTCCTATACCAGTATATGTTATAATTTCATCATTAATCTTTATTAATCCATAACTATCAGGAAAACCTGATGTACTTTGGACACTAATTTCAGTATCAGTAGAACTAACTGGATTTGCAAGTGTAGTAAGACCTACAAGATTAGTTGCTTTGTTTAATTTTATATACTCATCAAGATTATTAATAATATCAATCGGACCGCCTTGATACTCTTGCCCCTGATAATAAGCACTTAAAAATTCACCAGATAATGGACTCTCATCCTTAATATATCCAGGAAGTTGATCCTTTACAACCTTATTAATTTGAACTTTTTTAGTTGCCATGTGGTTATCTTACGATCTTCGATGTGTTATAACTTGGGGTAACAGTATATGTAGAACCTGATGGATCAGCACCAGAGGCAATTTCATCAACAACCATCTCTACGTTAGTAGTATCTAGTTGCAAATAAAGATCCTGTAATCCAATAACGTCATTTGATTCAGGAATTGTGGAAATTTCAAGTATTTGTTGGTTATCTTTCTCCTTTCCAGCAGTAATATTGATTGGATTTAATGTAATACGACCCTTTACATAGTCAACAATACCAATATTTGACCTTTCAATAATAGGAGTAGTCGATCCAGGAGAGTCCAAAGAGAATAAATTGATAGTTCCTGTCTTTTTATCAGTATTTGGTATGTCGTATAGGTAGACATCTGGAGTAATATCTATTACTCTGAACCCACTTGACCTAATATTGAACCCGTCCATTGAAGAAATGTGGAATTGATTACCAAAATCTATGGCATATTCAGCAAATTGCTCAACTGCAAGTCTCAAATCCCGTCTCATTTGGACTGTAGTAATATTAGAAGTGATAGCTTCTTGACTTTGATCAATGACTTTTAAGAATTTACTGTACTTAAACCTTGCACCATACTTATTTAACTCAGCAGATTCGGCTAATTTATTGATATTATTGAGAACAGTAGTAGAAACGAACTGTGCATTAGGTGCCAAATTGGTATTATAGTAAATTTTACTGTCAGTTTCGATGAATAGGTACTTAAGATCAAGAATTTCGGGTACAATTCCTGCTACAGCATACTTTTTAAGGTCTCTTTTAATGTTTTCCTTGATTGCATTAGGTACAAAATCACCAGTTCTTGGTTTTATACTAATAAAAACCTTACCATATTGAGGTGGAACAAGTTCTTCACCACCATAAACGGAAATTGACTCTGCTTCAGGGTAAATTTTATTAGGAATTAGAATTTCATAGTCATTTGAGGTCAATGCACGGTTCTGAGTTGAATAAATCTGCGGTGCATACTTTTTCACGGAATCAACACTTTCGATCAACTCACCGCCACTGGAGGGCAGTTCAGACGTTAGTAAGGATATACCACTGGTTACAGTGTTTTCTACTGCATTTCTTGTATATGTACACTTACCAGCAAAGGCAAAGTTACTAATTCCATTACCTTCAGGCCCATTACTGATAACATATGATGCTTCAACGATATTTCCATCATCTAATGCCTTTCCAAAGATGCCATCACCGAAAATTATCTCATATTGCTCGTCTTCTATCTCTTGAAGGTAATAAATTAGGGAATCTCCAGTAATTGTTGACCCTGTAGAGGAATCAAACAGAGAATCTTGCCTTGTATAAGCAGATTTTAGTGAAGAAGTGGATGTTGGACGTACATTTATATCTAAAGTGTCTAAATCTATGCCAGCATTGGACAAAATGAACCTTTGATTGACGTTTTGAGTCGAAAAAGTGAAAGATTGGTCAACAACAGACCCTTCATAGATGTCAACATCGTAAAATTGAGCAACTCCATCAATAACTGGTTTCGTAACGTCCTTTGTAATACCAAAAACGTAAGAAGAACCGCCAAATGCGTTACCAGTACTTGCAACTGGACCCTTTTTTAGTGTTATTGTGCTTGGAGGAGGGGTTGTACCTGCTTCTACAGTGAAATTTATGCTTGCTTTTGATGATTTTCTTGATCTTGGTACATATCCTATGTTTCTTGCAAGTGCAACAACGTTTTCTCTCAATGTTGCACTATCAATAAAGACCTCATTAGAGATCATATTGGCATTATATGATGTTATGTAAGTATTATATGCTAAAACATCTAAAATTGATGACAAATTCGACCCTTCAAAGTCATAATCCGTAAAATTGGAGTTAGATCTTAAATAATCTTTAAGAGTATCTTTAATCTGGTCGAAATCCAGACTGGTAAAGTTTAAAAGAGCCATTTATCTTGTCGGAAGCAGTGCAAATTCTAATGAATGAGGTGGCATGTCAATACCTACAATTCTATAATCAATAACACAATCGAATTGGTTCCCATCATAATCAGGAGTAACTACAACCTCGGTTATTTCAATTCTTGGTTCGTAGTTTTTAAGGGAATTTTTAATTTCATCACGAATAGCAACAGCAGATACCTCATCTACGTTCTCAAATAGAATATCACTTATATTAGAACCAAAATCAGGATCATGAACTTTTTCACCAGGAGTAGTTAATACAATATTCCGTACAGAACGTGCAATCGCATTCTCATTTTTTAACGCAATAAGATCGCCACTTAAGGGATTGTACTTAAATGACATGCTAACATCCTTAAATGCTTTACTTACACGCTGGATTGGCATTGAAATATTATAGGAATATAAGTTATTTATTAAGGTTCGTTAACGGTACTCAGTAATTACCTCATAACTTTCAATTTCATTCACATTTCGATCATCATCTTCCGCTAACCTTTCAAAAAAATCATTTGAACTTTCTACTTTATCGCTTTTCTTCGGCGTTAACTTATCGTGTGAGATTTCTCTCAACATTTGGATTGGCGTGAACTCCTCCATGATTGACCTCCCTTAAAAACGATTGAATAAAAAAAGTGTCTAAAAGCACAGTTGCACTTATTTAGACACTAAATGTGTTATTTACCTTGACCTCGGTATTTCTTCTTTGCTTTATTGCGAGACGTTGCGGATAATTTTGTATGTTCCGAGTGTCCTTGACGAGTTTTTTTGGGCGTGGCCATGATAACTTCAGTACCAAGAACGCCCTTTACCATTTTTGCCATAGTATGTTTTAATGTGGGTTATAAAGGTTTAATAAAAAGACGGCACCTATAATGCCTACGATAATTGCCAATACGAGAAACGAAGCAAGATGCATAATAATCATAAGGTAGAAAGTTTGTTTAAAACAGATTCTTCAGTTGCTTTAATTCTAAAATCAACTCCATCTCTACGAGAGAGTTCGGTGAGTATCTCAGCAGAGAGATCCCATAACTTTTCTGTAGATCCCTCTTTTATAAGTTTACTAAGATCGCTCATTATATAACCCTTGTCTTTTCATGCCCTACACGAATACGAGGGTCTGCCCAAATCTCATAGTCTGCATCCTGTGCATCAAGACAGAATGATACGTCCTCTCCACACATATCCTGAACATCACCCGATTCAAAGACTTGCATCTTAGGAGCAAACCAAGGATACTCTAACTTCTCAAATACGCCATTCTTAATCATTACCCAACCAAATCCTGTATAATCACAAGTAAAAGGTTTCTTACGCTTACCCATTGTCTCAACGGTTTCGTGATTCATAACACCACCGTTCTTTCTAAAGTCATCTTCTTCCAACCAGTGAGCAATGGAAGTAGTTGAACCATCTTCTGTAGCATACCATCCAGCAACTATCTCCTTCTCATTACCGTCCTTATCAAGAGCAAGATCGCATAACTGCCAGAACTTATTGGTATCAAACACTATGTCTGAGTCAATCCACAACTGATAGTCATATGTAAGTTTACCATCCCAAGGTATCTGTTTAGGGCCTCTCAATACATTTGCACCAAGTACCTTACAACGTGCAAAGTTTACCATAGATGAGTAGTCTTGTGATATCTGAATACTCATCCCATTCTGTACCATGTCAAAACATAACTGTACAAAATTCTTTAAAAAGATATACGAGCATCCTCTTCCTGGTAAACAGAAGACTATTGCCTTACCACGCATTCTTTCCTTAATTGCATCGATATCCCAATCTGGTGCTTTGGTCTTCGGTGCAACTGTCTTTACTTTAAATCCTTTAGCCATACTGTGTAGCTCGCTTCATTTATTATAATTCAAATCTATGTATATGTCAATAGGAATGTTCCTCTATAACTTTCCCTGGCCCTCCAACGCCTATCTTTGGTGCCAATTTAATATATGATAAATCTTCCTCTGTATAATTCGTAGTAATAAGGTCAATCATTACATGTAACATCTGCCACTTCTCTTCAAAATCCTCTTGGGGCAAATTATAATATATGGGTCGATCCTTTAAGTAGATATGGTATGTTGTATCGTCTACATCTTGCATAGTCATTAGAAAATTTTTTTATATATGAAAGAAGTAATAAGGTCGTTTTTTACTGGCCAGAATTTTTTTTTTATTTTTATATCTCTCTCTCGATTTGTCACCTCTGTAGGTTAGGGTTCTTTGCTTTTTTAGCAACGCCGCCGCCATAAAATATAAAATAAGGCATTAAAACCTGCCAAATACGCATCATCCACGCATGGCATATTACACGCATGAAACTGTTAATAACCCGTATAGGTCTTATGTTATACTTACTATTCTATAATATCACACAGTAAATGTCAATAACTGTGTAACACGTAAGTAATACTTTTAGACTGCCAATTTACCTCTCTTCGATAACACTTTCAACCTGCTCATAATCATTCAATTGTAGTAACTTAGTCCAGTTAATATTCTCTGGAATAAAATCATCATCAACTGACAGATTTAGTGTGATTTTGTATACTTTCTGTGTGTCTACTATTTGATAATAAGACATGGCAAATTACGCAGAGTTAGTGTATATAAACCATTATAATCTGCCTGTGGAAAAATGTCAACCAACTGTGTGTAATTGTGTCCTTATGTTAATAAAACTGTGTACTGTGAAAAGTTATAACGAGGGGTATTGACTTTGGGGAGAAAGTGTGATAAACTGCTCCCCAAGATGACTATAAAAATGATACTTAATAACCCGTAATCTGTACTGATTCTATACACATTCTACACAGATTACACCCCCTATAATAACAACAATTAAAAGAAGAATAAAACACAACCTTATATTTATTTCCACAATTAGAACGTCATTTATATTACTTTTCCACAGAAATCACTCTACTATCTGTGGAAAACTCCATTTATAGTTAGTATCACATAGTGCAGATATTACCCCTTTCCAATGTGATTTTTCTTCCTTAGTATTGTCTGGATTGTTATACTCTTTATAGGCACGATTTAGCAGTTGATTCTTATCATATTGTTTGTGTAATTTGTCCTTTTTCATTGTTAGTTGTCCTCGTAAATTACCATAACACATTGATAGTATTCCTCCTTTAATCGTATCCGAATTCTTTACTCATTATACCTCTTAATTCATCTACTTCATTATCAGTTAGTGAGTACAAATATTGGTCAATTATTACCTCTAATAGTGACGAAGATTGTGGGTCTTGATTAATAACAATCTCCTTCAAATCATTCGTTAATTCTTGTGCATCTTTCGGGGTTAATTTGTTATTACTCATTGTTAATCATCCTCCTCAATTTCTGGGAATTCATTTAACTTATAATCAGATAATGCACCGATCATTGTCCATACTTTCTCACCACTAATTCTATACTCATCACATAACATTTCAACTGAATCTTCTATCACTTCCATAACATTTAGTGCCTGTTTTTGCAAGAGTTGTTTATCATTCATGGGATTAATTCCTCAGATAGTGTGTTAATTAATGGGAGAAGTTATAGAGGATAATGATAACTATCCTGACTATTATACACCAGTAATTCTTGATAGAGTTCGGGTGTTAATTCTGTCAGATTCTTATCATCAGACCTGTAAACTTTCGGTGTCTGTTTAATAGTTTGTGGTTGAATAATTGGCATTGTTTATGTTAAATAGTGGGGTAAAAAAAATCGTTTTCGCATCTCGTTCTGTAAGATTTCACATAAATGAGAAACAAATAACGGGGGAATTAAGGTGAGTTATATACATAATTTCCAATAGATTGTGACTCTTCAACTGCCACAATCTCACCAGTTAAGTTATAATGATCCTCTGCAATTTGACATGCCTCAGTATAACTTTTAGTAAACTTATTTGGTTTGGTGAATACAATATACATAACAATTACACCTCCTGATTGATAAATTGTGGAGTGTAATATTCATTCGTAACTTTATACTTACAGTCCTTAATATATTCTCTTACTTGATAATAAAACTCATCTTTACTTATTAACATTTTCTTCTGCATATCACCTCGAAAAGATAATACTTTTAACATACGATTGTTTATTAAATTACCATCCCAATTCTTTACGGGATAGAAATCAACAACCATATTACCGTCTTTAGATGTTAGTTCCATAATAGAAATTGCAATTGGAAAGTAATAATAAAGGACAGAAAAAAAGAGGTGCATTGTTTATGCAACCTCTAAGTGATTTGCATCTACTAAGATCATACCATCAAAGAAACTTTGAGTTTGATTGTTATAACTAACGAACCAATTCCAGTTCTTTTGAAATACTTTGCAACCATACTTTACCTCGTCTAAAATTGCATTTAGTCGTGATTTTGTGGTGTTTGTTTCATAACCACATGATGACAATTTGACTGCCTTTAGGTTATGATCAAAGGTTGCAATTTGATGACCATGTAGATAGATAGAAGAACAATTTGTGTTTGAATTGTATACAACTTCGGTGTTATCTTTTCTGAAATCACCTTTGTTTGAAATTGCAAAATTCATTTGTCTTTCTATTTTTCTCATGTAATCCTCGTGAAAAAATGTTATTGAAGGGGTGAAATGTTGATGACTATTTCAATCAACTCCCGTCTCCACTTACAACCTCATCTATCCTACATTTCTTCAGATAGTAATAGAGGAAAGGTTTAGGACTATAACGGATTAAGAACCCGTCACCCCCTCACTATAGGGACAGTTTAGAGGTACCAGTTATTATCATCATAACATCAATCATGAAATGTAGGTATAAATGTTTCCATGCAATCTTTACTATTTGGTGTATAATCTTGTTCTATAATATCCCATACATTAATATATAATCTCAACCAGTCTTTCTGATATTCTGTTAATGGAATATCAGAATATAATATATCATCTGCCGATAGGAATTCAATACTATTCTTAATACAAAAGTCCTCAAGTACGTCAGATAAAAACTCAAGTTTGGTTCTTAATGTTGTTGGTTTCATTGTTAATTAACCTCCGTAGTTTCATTGGTTACGTTATCAACTAACTCATTTAATGTTTCTTCATCAAATGAATATTTAATTTCATCTTGTAACTCACTATCTGATAATGGAATGATGTCATCTCTAAGAGTCTTAGTAACAAATTGTACCAAAGAATCAAGATCCATACTATCAACAACTAACTCACAATATTGTGAAATTAGTTCATCTCTTTGTGTAGAAGTTAGGTTTTTCATAGTTAAGAATTGAAGTAAACTGGTTCGACATAAATGTTAGTTTCTATCTCAAATACTTCTGGTGTTATACCTTCTTCTCTTGCAAGTGCCTCAAGTAAAATGTTAGTAACTTCTTCTAATTCATCACCAGTTAGGTAATCATAGATGTCAATCTTTCTTGTTTTCATTGTTAATCATCCTCCTCAATTAGATCTTGTTTTTGTTCATCAGTTAATGGAATTAATCCATCTTCAGTAATAATAAATCCTGGAATTGATAAGAAATACATTGTTAACCTCCAAAGGTGAATTGTGGACTTTCAAGTATAATATCTCTGACTCTTTCTCTATCTAAACTATCACCACCACCCCAATTATAATGAACATATTCTATATCTCCCTTCTCAAATCTCTCAACATAAGTATTAAATGCCTCTAATATATCTTTCTTAGTTAATCCTTTAATGGGATAAAGTTCGGATTGTGGGTTATAAAATGACCACACATAATCAATGAATTCTTGTAAGTTATTCATGTTAATCGTCCTCCTCGTTGTTAATTTCTTTGATTGAATTAATGTCCCATTGTGATACATACTCATCTAATACTTCAAATGAGTTAATATCAGCATGTGCTAATTCTCTTGCCTCATCTTCATTTTGTGCATCAACTTCTATTGTAAAATAGTTAATTTCTGCACACTCTATTAGATAACTTTTCATGTTAATTAACCTCCTGATATTCATTTTGAACAACTGTTTTAAGGACTTTCGTTGTTACTAATTTTCTATGAATTGCAAATAATTCATTAATGTAACAATCGTAATCATCCCATTCTACAACATAACCCCAATTATCTTTATCAGGTTTGTTGTTAATGAAGGTTGGACAATAACAAAACTCATTATCATCATCTAACCAAAATGTCATTCCTAAGTATTCTGAATTAATCATAATTCTTCTCCTTGTTTGTTAAACTCTTTATCTAATAATGGGACATATAATCTACCTTCTGGTTTTAACATTGATAACATATTATTAAACCATTCGTTATTTAAATGATGTTCCTCAAATGTTAATTGATAATCTTTCATGTAAGTTTGTGACCATGTGTGATTATAATTCATAATAAATCCTCATCAATAGTTGTGAATAGTACGATAAGGTTTATAACAATTCTTCTTCAATTGTGCCTGTTGTTTATTAAATCTCTTTGATTCTTCTGGTGTTAAACCTGCAAAATAGTTGAGAAGATTACCTTCATAACTATCAAACAATTTGTCTAAATCTTGGGTCATAGTGTTAATAATGCAAGGGAATAAAAAGAGGATTGTATCATTTACTGACACATATCCTCGAATCTTTGATAACAGATTTTCTCTCTATCTTCGGGATTAAGTGTTGGAAACTCCTCACAAACTTCATCCCATAGATTTTCAAGAATTGTTTCGTTTTGTATGCAACTCATTGTTAAATTCCTTAGTAAGATGTTCTGAATAAATCACCGATAACGTCAAGGGTTTCTTTACATTTTTCGGTGTAATCATCATGGTCTTGATACTCACTTAGTGCATAATCTATCAAGTCCCATTGTTCATCACTAAAGAAATCTCTAACAATGTTTAGATCTTTATGAGAGATCTGTTTTCCGTTGATTTCAAACATTGTTGACATAATTGGACTTCAAATAAACAATTTTGTGGGGGATTATCACCCCTCACTATAGGGACAGTTTAGAGGTACCAATTACTATTAACAACAAGTTAATCCCTTAAGTTAGGATTAACACCTATAATCCTTGCATGTGGATTTCTATTTTTTGCAGTATCTACTGCATCTTGTCTATTAACTGCATAAACTTCTTCAATAAAAGTTTTACCTCCAACGTAAAGATTTACATCCCATTTCATAATAATACCTCCAAATAAGAAAGAAAGGGTGTATAATTAACACCCTTATTATTTACACTAAATGTTACTCATCTCCAGAATCGGCAACATAATCATCAATTACTGCCAGTAATTCGTCTGATGTTTGTGCATCTTCCAATAGATTGAATAATGCAACTTCAGAATTAAATGCCATAGTTAATAACAAATAGGGGGACAATTAAGCAGTTTTGGGTCATACTTAGGACACAAAGTTTAATTAATTGTTGATAATTTCCATTCATACTTATCAACCATTGCATTACATTTTAGGCAACCTAATGCACTCCAACTAAAGTGATATACAAATTGTTTGTAATCACATTCTGGGCAAATAATCATTTTTCCTTGTCTACCTGCCCTTGTATATTTGGTGACAGTTTGTGTCATTTAATCCTCCTATTCTGGTTTAGGTTGTTTAAGTTGTGACTCATGTAATTTAACTACTATTTCTTTTTGATCAGTATAAAACTTATCAACAACTCCCTCTAATCTCTCAAAAATATTATCAACATCTGATTTGAAATTATCATCAAAATGATAATCATCAGACCCTTGAATATATCCTTCCAAAACATAAAGAATTGTGGATATTTGTCCTTCCTTAAGTGTTAAATTATGCTCACGATTGAGATCTTCATTAACACTTGGGATAAAAGGTTTCTTGTTAGTCATAATAATTAATTACCTTAAGTATAGATAACCACCTGCCCAATCTGTAAAATTAGGGGTGTGTAATTTAACTCTATCCTCAATCAATCTTAAGTCATATCTAACAATTTTTGCTGGTGATTTCCATGATGCAGGTTTATAAACTTCACCTGTATTCTTATCAATGAAGGCATGAACTCCACCATCACGATAATCACCATCTCTCAAATCTTGTTGGATTACTTTCCAATATTTACGACCAGATTCCATTCTAAACTTAATAGGAAAAGATGAATTTGAGTATTTTAAGTTATAGTTTTCTTCCAAACTTCTGCACAATTGCCATACCCACTTTTCAATCTTTTGATCTAAAGTAAGTTTTTCTTCGGGAAATACTGCGATTGTTGGAACTGCAAATGTCATTAATCCTCCAGATAGTGTGTTCATTATAGGGACAGTTTAGGGGTACCAGTTATTATCACCGAACACGATTAAAATTTGCACAACTGAAATATTCTCTATCAATTATTTTATAATAACCGTATTCATTCACTAAAACATAACCTTCATGGTCACATTCTTCATCATTAATGTAACATTCTATCTCATCATATCTCTGGATAAATTGAAACATATCATGTTTAATTGATTGCACTAATTTCCATAAACGTAACACATTTATGTCACATTCATTATCATTTGCAATTGCCTCTAAAGTAATATCATCTAAGTCTAATCCTTCTCTTATACATGAATTTAATTGTTTTTTAATTCTCTTTACTTGTTTACCATTAGGGAACTCACATAAAGTTGCAATTTGTTGTGCAAATTTGCATCTTTCTGGTATATTACCCAATTCATCATCAATTGTAACTTTAGGTTGAACATACAACACATTATCATCACTTTCTAAGTTAGATTGTAATGGATAAGGTATTGCATTTTTCAATTCATCCTCTACTATGTAATAAGTATGAGGTGCAATTATGATTTCTTGATTGATTTCTTCTTCGGGGAAATCGTATCGGATTGTATTAGGTAAGAAAGAATTCCTGCCACCAAAACCGATAAAATCACCCTGGAAGATACCACTTGTAGGATTAACATTATCAAGAAACTTATGGAGAATATCTGCCACTTTTCCTTGATGATTTTGGTTAATGTCTCTATGGTCATAATTAATTTTAATTAGTTTTTTGTTAAATACGGACTTAGTTCCTACAAAGAATTTATCATTTTCAGGATTTGTACCCCAAACTAATGCTGGAGACCCGTCAATCTTTGTTGATAAATGTCCTTTATTAGTGAACCAATTTAATACACTAAGTTCACCACTAAGAACCATATCTTCAGGATGTTCGATATGTAATAATGGCATAATCTTCAAAAACTCCTTGTACTATAGGGACAGTTTAGAGGTACCAATTTGCATCACTCTAAAATTTGACAATAAAATAGGGAAGGCAATTGCCTTCCCCTGAATATCATTTAGCAGACAAATTTGTAACAAAATTGTATGCTTTCTTGCCAAATGGAAGAAAATAGTTATAACCTTTTAGAAGATCTTCTATGAGATTGTTTACCTCATAATTGTGAATTGCAATCCTTGACTGTAAATCTTCCCTGTAATCTCTTAAGGAAAGTTTAGGTGAAGGTGGTGCAATTTTGACCTCTTGTTTGATAACAACTGGTTTTGGGGTTGTTGTTACTTTTGGTGCAGATTTGACTGCCTGTTTCACAACAACTGGTTTTTGAGTTGTTATCACTTTTGGTTCAACTTTTGCTTCCTGTTTATCAACTGCTGCTGCAATTCTTTGGGCAGTTGTTGATACTTTGGCAGTAGACTTACGACTTCTTCTTTTACGAGTTGTAGTAGTCTTTACTGGCATAAGTGTTACCTAATAAGGTGAATAATTGAGTGAGGGGAATATTCGGTCATTGTTCCTTTCGGATTTTGCCTGAGTGTGACCCCTCACTATAGGGACAGTTTAGAGGTACCAGTTATTATTATTTGGTCTTTCTATGGTTATTAACATAATTTCTTGCAGATTGTTCATTTCTACAATACTTTAATATCTCACCTTCATGTACTATTGCTAACTTTGTGGTACTATTCATAACAGGTATTGCATAATAACCATCATTAGTTGCAAATCCATATTCACAATTTTTATAGAATCTTGCAATTGATTTTAACTCTTTAGTGTCCATAATTAGATGACTGTTACTTTTCTTTCATGTAATCTTTTCTGTATTAGTTTACCATATTCTTCATGTAATTCACACCCTATGTAATATCTTCCCAACTCTTTTGATACAAATGCAGTTGTACCTGAACCCATAAAAGGATCAAGAATTATATCATTTTCTTGTGAACCTGCAAGTATACATGGTTTAATAAGTTCAGGTGGAAATGTTGCAAAATGACTACCTTTATAGGGTCTATTTGTTACTTTCCATACACTACGTTTGTTTCTCTTATCATAGATCATTTTACGAGGTCTTGTTAAACCTGAGAAAGTATTATTTGTATCTTTAGTATTATTTAAATTGATAGGTTTATTACCACCCCATCTTTCACCTACTGCCTTCTCTTTAATACTTTCATGGTCATAATAATATTTCTTGTTCTTACTTAAGAGGAACAAATATTCATGTGATTTAGTACATCTATCTTTCACACTTTCTGGCATTGGATTAGGTTTATGCCATATAATATCCTGCCTTAAATACCATCCATCTGCTCTTAATGCAAATGCTAACATCCACGGAATACCAATTAAATCTTTCTCTTTGTATCCCTCTAATTTATTACCTCGTCTTGCACATTTGTCTGGTAAATCTTGTTTAGTATTAGACACAGTTTGTTTAACTAATGATTGACCTTTTCCAGGTCTATAGTTATAATAACTATCACCAATGTTTAACCACAATGTACCATCTTCCGTTAACAGATTATATACTTCTCGGAATACTAATACTAATTTTTGAATATACTCTTCTGGAGATTCTTCTTGTCCTATTTGATTACCCTCCCCTCCATAATCTCTTAACCCATAGTAAGGTGGAGATGTAATGCAACATCTGGGTTTTTCATCAAATTGTTTAAGTGTTTCTAAACAATCTCCAAATAAAATTGTATCTTTCATAATTGTGTAATGTCAATAGGAATTGATGTAATTCTTTCTCTTGCAGTTTTACAATAACTTTCACTAATATCAATTCCAATATATTTTCTACCTAATTGATGTGCAACTACTGTTGTTGTACCTACACCATTAAAAGGATCAAGTACAATATCATTTTTGTAAGAGAATAATTTAAGACATCTTTTCACTAATTCCTCTGGAAACATTGCAGGATGTTTATAGTCTTTCATCCTAATCTCTGGTGCAATAGACCAATGACCATTCACATATTTAATAAATTCATCTTTAGTAATGTCAATATCTTCTTTATTACCTACATGTTTAATTGATGTTTTACTGAATACTTCAATAAATTCAAATGGATAATTTAAATATGGAGATGAAGGAGATTTATAACTACCCCATGCAGTTAATTTCTTAAGATTATTCTTTAACCAAAGTATTTCTCCCCTCCATATTAATCCACTATTAACTAATTCTGTAGTAAGATAATGATGTGATGGAAAATAATCTTTATAGTTAGGTTGAATATTAATAATTAAACGTCCACCATCTTTCAATGTACGTTTACATTCATTAAAGATATTTACAAGTGTATCAATATATTTTAAATTATCATCTTTATCATCATGTTCATCATATTCCATGTCAAAATTATAAGGTGGGGATGTTAATACTATATCCACACTATTATCATCAATATCTTTTAATGCCTTTAGTGCATCATTACAAATTATTTCATTCACGATACTACCAACCCCTTCTTTGTATTTTTATAGTAAATTATACGATAATCTATTGTTTCTTTACCAGATTCAATAGTTTTCTTATAAGTATGAGGTTTAATTGATACATATTCACCATCAACAACCCCATCAATTCCTTTTGATTCTTCATCAGGAGTTGCAAGTCTATATTCACCAGTTTCAGATACAATTTCAAGTATATCTAATTGAACCTGTAATCCTGAAAATGTTTTATTCACGATTAAATCTTTAGTCCAATTATATACATCATCACGATCAAGTTCATCTAAATTCTTTTTAATTCTCTGAACATAGTCCCATATCTTATCAGTTGCAACATCAATCTTATCAAGTCCTTGTTTCTCATCATAAAAAGATTTCCACCCTTCCTGAGATGGATTAGATGTAGATTCTCTATATTCTTGTATTAAATCACTCATTTGACCTACATTACGAGGTCTTGTTGCCTGAGAAAATGAATTTCCTAAGTTAATAACTGATCCAATATAGGGAAGTAATGTCATAACAAATTCAGTAGTATTATAGGGACAGTTTAGAGGTACCAGTTTTCATCTTTTTACTATAGAAATTGCAGGTTCACCCTTATTAAAAATAGTATCAACAACTGCCTCAACTCTTCTTGATGTACTAATACCAACTCTATCATAACATGGAACAACAATCAATCCATAAGTCTTAGTAACATCACCAGTTCTAATTACACGACCTATTGTTTGACTAATGCCAATATAATCCATATTTCTTAAGAATAATGCTGCCTCTAATCCTTTTACGTTAATACCTTCTGATAGAATACTATGGTGCATAACTATAAATCTTTTATCCTTATCTCTTCCCCATTCATTTAATGTATTGAAAAATTCTTCACGATTAACTTTCCTACCATCAACAAATGCACCTTGCTTTGATGTAATATACATTAAAGAATATCCACGCAAAACTAATTCTTTAGTAAACTCAGTTTGTGATACTAAATCTACAATTTGCTTAGTTCTTCTAACACAAACTAATATTTTATCTACATCAGTATCATCTATTGTTGATAATAAATGGTCACAGTCTCTTTCCCACTTAAATCTACTATCATCAGGAACATCTATCTTCTTTATCATTACTTTAGGTGGTAGAATATATCCTTCATCAACTAACTTAGGTGCTGGTACATTGATTAATACTTTACCATAAATGTCCTCATCATTCATCCCTACTTTCATAGGAGTTGAAGAATGTTTGGGGGTTGCAGTAAAGAAATAGCACCTCTTTGCATACATTGAGTAATACTCAGTTGCACCAATAAAATGTTTCTGGACACTATTATGTGCCTCATCAAAATATATTGTATCAACATCAATATCCGCTTCTTGAATACGGTGTAATGAATGATAAGTGGTAAATATTATTCTATGTTCCTTCCAGTTAGAAGTAATCCATTCACGAATTACCTCACTATTTGTTGTTGAATCATGATGAGTTTCACCACTATGCACATGTAACACAGCAGCATTTGTAACAAATTCTAAGAACTCAGATGATAATTGTTGTGCCAATAATATACGAGGTGCAACAACAACTATAGTTTTTGGTTCTACAAATTGTTTAGTATTATTATCATAATTCCACAAATCTTTCAGTTGATGCACTACATCAGTAATGGCAATAAATGTCTTACCACCACCTGTAGGGACAATAATTTGCCCCTTATTATATTCACGAAGTACATCAACTGCTTTTTGTTGATGTTCACGAAGATTCATTAATTAATCACCATTAGTTAAATTATACCATAAAAGGTATTAAAATGCCATACAGAGGCATACAACTGTATTATAGGGACAGTTTAAGGGTACCAGTTGTTAAACACCTGGATCGTAATGTGATATATGTTTCTCTTTTCCCTTCTTAATATCTCTCACTAATCTTTCACCTGCTCTTCTAATCTTTCTTCTTTCATGTCTGGTATAACCACTTGCTTTTTGTGGTTTATAGTTAGGATCAACCTTCTTTTCTTTCTTCTTAGTTAACAATTTGTCTGCTTCTCTTTTTAAATCAATCTTCTTATCCTTACCAGATACTTCATCTTTAGGAGCAGATTGTCTTTTCTTTCTTTCTAAATATGCCTTTTTCTGTGCTGCCTTTGGTGATAACTTAGCACCACCTCTTTCACCAGTTGGTTGTTGTTCTGTACGTGATTTAGGTTTATTTGTTCCTATATCTTTACGAGGTTTATATGATTTAGCGGGTGCAGTTTTTCCTCCTCCTATTGCTTTCATTCTTGGTTTTGCTTTACCTTTTGATAATGGTGATGGCATATCAGCACGATCTTTTTTACGAGATGCACGAATCCGTCCACCCTCACCAGGTGGTCGAGATGCCTGACCTGCCATCTCTTTATCGTATACTTCAGTAATAAATTGTCGGAAAGTTTTCATCAAAACTACTATTCGTAATAGTTATTTATTAGATGCACCACCTTTGTGTACTCTATCCTCTTTAAACATTTGTTTTACTCTTTTTCTACGAAGTACCAACAGTTCATCATACCTTTTCTGTTGTTCATTAGTAAATTTAAAAGATTGTTTTCTCCAATCTTCTTTCATTTTTAATAGTTCTTTGAGAACTGCTGCTGACTTCATTTCTAATAATGTAAAAAATAAGTGGGAGAAACATTACGGGTAAGTAATTTTAATTAAACATCATGTCTCTGCTTCTTGTTTGAGAGGGAACGGGGCATCTGCAAGGTTTCACCTATATGCCCAAATTTACCTACTGGGAATCGCTTACACCTGAACCCCTACTACATCAATTACTGCAGAGGCATTATCCATGACTGCAGATGATGTTTCGGGCAGTAGAACCGTTATCCCTCTCAAAACTGTCAGAGTAGTTTAACCCGTAACTGTTTCTCATTATAGGGACAGTTTAGAGGTACCAGTTAGTGTATATCATCATATTGTGCATAATGTTCACAATGTTTCGTTTCCCTTTTTTTTACAAACTTCAAATTTTTCCAATCTGATTCATAACATAATAAAAGTGTATGCACTTTTTTATGCAAACACTTTCCTTCTTCTATTAATTCTTTTGGTTTATCTCTTACACCAGTTTCTATAGTAATATATCTGGGATGTGTAGGAAATCCCTTCTTTTCTTCTACTGGATCACCCTTAAAATAAACCCATCCCTCGTCTCTCATTACACCAGTCCATGTATCACGTTCCCAAATAACGTAATCGTCTACTTCTGGTTCATAGGGCATATTTAATAAATGGTAGTTGTATTATGTATTCGGGGTTTTATATGAATCTCCAACATCATAAACTGCTCTTAATCTATTAGCAGTTACACCAGATGATAAGAAATCATTCAACATTGCATCACATTGTTCTTTACTAAGATTAACTGCTTTATTATCAATTAAAGTCCAACCTTCTGTGGTTAGTTCTTCAATTCTTAATTTATATTCAGGGTTAAGTTCTGCCATAATTCTTAGAATGTTATATTAATTTTAACTGATAATATGTTTATTGTCAAGTTCATTCTCTATTGCATTAGAAATAAGTGCAACCGCTAAAACAGCAGTTGCACCAACTCCAAGTCCGATAATAAAATACCTTAACATACAAATTCTGCAATATAATAATCAACAGTAATCTCAAGTTTTGCTGCTTCTTTCTCACATTCCTCAATGAAATTGTTAATCATTTCATCAGTTTCATTTAGAGGTTGTTCATTTTCAATCATTGGATTTCTCCTTGCAAGTACATTGTTTAAGTAAAGGATTTAACTTATATTGAATTGACTTAATTTCTTTACCATCAGGCATAAAATCTTTGCCATCTATGTAATACAAAATAGTCTTTAATTCATCTTTAGTTAAATCAACTAACATCAGCAGTTTCTTTCTCTGGTATATTTACCACATAAGGTTCTGCCTCATAGGGTAACTTATAACATACCCACTCATTGTTTTCAAATAAGTAAGCAAATTCTTCACCCTTAGAAAGATAATCTTCAACAGATGTATCTAATCTTGGTTCAGTTTTCTCTCCACGATCATTATAATATTGAACATGTAGATCAACTTTCTGAAGATTCCAATCTGAATCAGAATCACAACATGAGATGTCTCCACCATCAATCAATTCTGCTATCTTATCATAAGTGTTAAACTTTTCTTTCAAAGTAACACCTAACCACTCAGGATAACCATCCCAATGGTGATAAACTGATAATACATGACCAGTTTGAAGTAATAGTCCTATCCGAGAACGTGTTGCCATAATCAAATTCTTATTACATTATAGGGACAGTTTAGAGGTACCAGTTTAAGTAACTAACTGTTTAAGTGCCTCCATTCTAAGAAATTGCTCATCCCTATTATAATAAAGAGTGTAATTGTCTGTAATTAGATAATACCCATCAATATCTTTACCATCATCAGTATAACCATAACCTCTTACTCGTTCACTTATTCCATCAATTCTTAACTTTTTTTCGCCATTTCTTACATAAGATTCGTATTTTTGGTCTAAGTTAATCATTGTTCTCGGAGTAATGTGTTGATATTATAACATAAGTTATATAAAATATCTATAACTTTAATAATGTCTTTATACTCTGCACATACTATTTAACATTCCTTCCTTTCCCTTTTCTCTTGCTTAAGACGTTTTCTAAACTCTTTAGCAAATCTAACTTCTTCAGGTGTATATAACTCTGGATGCTTTTTTGCTCTCTTAATGATTAACTTTGCTGCCTTTTTGTCCTTCAATTTGATACTTAATGGATTTACTAAGTAAGTATTTATACACGTTATTTAACTGCCTCACTTGACTTCCTTAATTGTTCTAATGCTGCTAATACTTCAGGTGTTTCTTCCCAACTCCATTCCTGATTATTCTTAGGATTCTTCTTCTCTACTGTGTGTGTTCTGGTTGTCATTTAAAGTACCTCTTTTGTGTTGTTCGTTTTTAAGTTGACGTTTAATCTCACATTTAAATGTTGATAATGAATCCCGAAGATGTGTCTCCCATTCATTACCTTCAATTAAATCTTCAAGATGAAGTATATGCTCAATGGCAAATAATAGTTTAGTTTCATTATTCATTCTCATCAATTATATCCTTGAGTGTAAACAAACTCTTCAATTCTAAATTCTTTTCTTTCATTAATTTATCTGCTTCCCCATCTTCTTGTCTATCAACAATACAAACTACTCGTCCTACTTTATATCCAGCATCTCTTAATTTATCTACTGCTTTAACAGCAGATCCTCCAGTTGTTATAACATCTTCTAATACTGTTACTAATGTATCTTTAGGTGGTAGTAATCCTTCTATCCATTGATTAGTTCCATGACCTTTTGCCTCCTTCCTAACAATTAGTGCATTAACTATTTTACCATCTAATGCAGATACTACTGAAACTCCACTCACTAAAGGATCAGCACCTAATGTTAATCCTGCCACTATTTTAGAATCATGCTCTAATTCTTTTAATATTAATAAACTGGAAAGAGTTAATCCTCTTCCACTTAATGTTACTGGTTTGCAATTAACATAATGATTACTTTCACGACCAGAAGAAAGTTTAAATTCACCCTTCTTGTAAGCATCTCTCTTTAATACTTCCAAGAGTTCATCTTTAAAATCAGGCATTACTTTTCTCCTTCAATTCATGGTCATATTCTATCACAACCTTCTTCCAATTACTATAAGGATCAGAACAAATACAAAAGTCTGCCTTTCCACCAAGTTCTTTGGCAATATTCTCTATTTTCTTTTTAAGAATATCATTCATTTTGTTTTCCTCATAGGTACTTGAATTTTCCATGAACCTCCATCCAATTCTACCATTTCAAAGTTATCTTTAAAATATTTCTTTCTTTCCTTCTCTTGCTTCTCAAATGTAGCAGCAGGTTCATTACCCGCAGTTTCACCATAATGAGGTTTCTCTGGATGTTGCAAACCCATGTAATCATAGATCGCAGTATCTACCATAAAGTAAAGTGTATCCCAAGTAAGTGTTTCTCTTAATTGAGTTGCAATTCGATCCACATCATTTTCATCAAGATATTCACCAGTTGCTACTGCTTTTGAGAAATCTTCATACTGAGTTAAAAGTTTTGCTCTAACTTCTACCAACTCATTTAAGTTAATTAGAATAGAGTTATCATCATAAATTGCTCTCATTTTTATTAACAACTATCATTAGACAGTATAAAACCCCTGACAGAATATGTCAAGGGTTTCTTAAGGTTTACGTTGTCCTATTCAGTTTTTAAACTAACATCTCCTTGCATACACGTTTACAACTTGAATGGTCATCCTCACATTCAATCAGGCAGTTAAAGTAGTCGTTGACTAGATCCGTTTGCTCATTGGCATTATCGGACATCTCTAAATTGTTCCATGCTGCTAACTGATTATGTGACATAAGATTGTGCATAATACTCTCCATTAACTACATTAACAAAAGTTTCAGAGCATCTTGCTTCTCCGTTTGTGTACCTTTCGGTGACTACTAATATTTATACTATGAATGTTCTGATTTGACAATATCTTTTTACAAAAATTTATGCCTATTAGTATATCTTATGATTAACATTCACCTATCTCATTATCATAATAATTCTCCAATGCTCCACTCATTAAAGTTTCACTTATCTCACCATTTGGTGTAGTAATTGTGGGTTCTACATGATTATTCTTTTTACCAAATTCTACAGGTGGTGTATGTGGATTAGGTATACTCTTAACATACTCAATAACACTATCTCTCAATTCCATCATTTCATCATAACATCCTTGATTATAAGCACAACCACGAAGTTTGCTATCTGGTTTAAACAATGACTCTATCAATAAAGTCTTACCTCTATCCCATTTTTCAAGTTCAGTTTCTTTCATTTAATAACCTCCCAATGATCATCACCACCTTCAAACATCTCAAAAGAATAGCGATTAGATATTGATGAAAGTTGTACTCGTCCACCACTTCTACTATCTACTCTGCAAGAATGTAATTTATCCATCATATTTATAAACCTATCCTTAGCAGTAGATGAACGTGGATTAACACAGATAAACTCTTTTTTCATTGGATCAAATGGATTAAGGACATTATACTATAAAATAAATTCATTCACGAACCTTTGTTATAATTCTTAAACAAAACATCTTCCATCCTACATGCTTCATCTTCACATAATACTATTTTCTTAACATGTTGATAAACGTGCCACAATTCATGCAGCAATGTTTTAGTATATTCTTCCCTATCCATCAAATTGTGTATCTCAATTTCAAATTCACGAGGTCTGCTCTCACTACCTGATACCCATGCCCATCCTAATACACCATCACGCTTAATTAATCTACGGTGATGAATATTAATATCTAACTTATACCTTGAAAGATATTCATTCACGAACCACTCAACAATATTAATGCAGCGATTATGAGAATAATTATATCCACTTGTTGACACTCTCAACATTAGAAATATCTTAATTCAAATGTACTTATAGCAGCAAAGGCAACACGAACACCCCAGTGCATTGCCCAAATAAATGAGACAATGAAGAGAAGTTTCTCCTTGCCTGACATATCCTTACTCATTGAAATACAATAGTTATTCATAATTTTACCAATATTAAGATAGTATGTCAACACCCTATTGCATTATTTGAAAATAAGATATATAATTGATACAGATAGATTTACCAAATGACGACAGCAATAGATTTTAGTGATTTGACAGGGGTTAAAAAGCAACAACCAAATCCACAAGGGTTTCAAACTCCTCCACCTCAACAACAGAATAATGCACAGGGGTTTTATTCACCAGATAAAATACCTGAAGAGAAGAAGGTACAACCAACAGGAATGGGGTATCCTACAACAAAGACCCAGAGTGGTGATGAGTTGATGCAGTTGTTTCCTACTCCTCTATTGATTTGCCCTTACCCAGTTGATTATACAAGGGAATTAGAGTGGATTCGTAATTGTGAGTGTAGAAAGGAGAATAAAGGTGGTGATGCAGGGCAAGGACAGAAGATACATTATAATAGACAGTCAGAAGATACATTTGTACTTGATAGACCAGAATTATCAAACATCAGATCATTTATTGAAACAAAGTTACATGAGTTTGTGACCAAGATCTATGCCTCTACTGATAAGTTAGTCATTACACAGTCATGGTTGAATAAGAGTAAGAAAGGAGAATCACATCACGAACACGTACATCCAAATAGTATGATAAGTGGTGTATGGTATCCTCAAATCCATGAACAAATGCCACCTATTCAGTTTAGAAGTAGAGGTCAAAGAGATGTATCATTACAGACAGAGAAATTTAATACATTTAATAGTGCAACATTCATGCTACCAATGAAGAGAGGTGAGTTAATATTGTTCCCAAGTAATCTAACACACTCTGTTCCTACTAATGTGGGTGAAGAAGAGAGAATTAGTTTATCATTTAATACATGGCCCAAAGGTAATATGGGTGACATCAAATCACTTACATATCTTCCACTTGATCGCTGCATGTAATGACAAGTGCATTAGCAAGACCACTACCAGAATTTCATGGATTTGGTTATAGAATTGCACAAATAGAAAACAATACTCATTGTAACTATAAGTGCTGGTTCTGCCCTAATGCCTATGATACTCCTGCACCTAAAGAGTGTATGGAACTTTCTACGTTCTATAAGATATTAACAGAGATCAGATCTGTCTATACTCCTCTTGAGTTGAATGACATATCCTTTGCAACATATAATGAACCAAACCTTGATGAAGGATTCAAGGAGAAGTTGATGTTGATGACCTCAATGGGTTTTCAGTATGAACATATTTCTAATGGAAGTATGATAACAACTGAACTCACTGACTTCCTCATTCAATATCCACAGAATATTAAACAGTTTCGTTTGAATATTCCTACACTGGATGAGAGTAAGTGGA
>VTLG01007472.1_pt1 | contig 75096 bp, 70 predicted proteins | sample 4694571 | NCBI WGS metagenome assembly VTLG01 (sample SAMN12604809, study PRJNA352737) | marine metagenome | biome: ENVO:00000447; feature: ENVO:00000209|ENVO:00000569|ENVO:01000036; material: ENVO:00002151; isolation source: viral sequences binned using virsorter ...
TGTGTTATCTCTGAGCCATTTTTAAAAATTGAAGCTTTACCTAAAAATCTATTTGAGCCTGTATTATCAAATCCAATTGAAGCATTTATATGATAAAACCCATCAGCGGTTACTGTTACTTTTTGATTGTTTGAACTAGTAGAATGTGTGAATATTGATGATTTTGAAACTGTGTTGTCGAAACCAATAGAAACTCTACTAGCGTATGCCACATTAATATTTTCAGTAGCAGATGATTTGTTTAAATTACAATGATCAAGACTGCCACCCGCTGGACCTGCTGGGCCAGATGGGCCTGCTGCCCCTGCTGGACCTGAAGGACCTGCTGCTCCCGCTGGACCTGTGGCACCTGCTGAACCCGCTGGACCTGAAGGACCTGCTGAGCCCGCTGGGCCTGAAGGACCTGCTGCTCCCGCTGGGCCTGAAGGGCCTGCTGGTCCCGCTGCACCTGCTGGACCTGATGGACCTACTGCACCTGCTGGACCTGATGGACCTGATAGTTCTCCTGATATTGCAACAGCTGTACCATCTATTGTCGGTCTATTTGCAAAATTAAATGTACCACTAGCAAATAAATTATCTTTCTTTATTTTGGCAACTTGTCTGGTGCCTGCATTGTCAGGGTTAGTTTCAACAATAAAAATATCTCCAGTTAAAAGTCCACTGGCTTCGGGTAATTCGTCTGGTCTGCGTTGAAGGGCCATAATTTTATTTTACACTATTTAAAGGATTATTTGGTCGTCAAAATTTTCGTTACGTTGAGTTACAAGAACATTATTGTCCTCTGTACTTAAAATGACACCTGCTGATATAATAATTTGCGGGTGCTCTAACACAGAATTTGGATCTGTAATTTCACTTTTGCCCGCCGAAGAGGGATCTAGAAAGAGAAAATTTTTAAAAGCCGAAAACTCTCTTGTAAATGAGTTTGGCGCGATGATGGGCCTTGATGGGGTCGATACTGAACCTCCTACACTCATTAGTCTTCCGTAATAACAATAGCCCCCGCAGCTATTTTAAGTGTGTCTCCACATGTTACAGGCTTAGGAACTGCCAACTTACTCCAGAATAATAAATTGCCAGCTCCTGCGGTGGCGCAATCGTAAATTCCAGCGTGCGTGACCCAACCTCCAGTTGCAGTAGTTGTCCAATCTGCAGTTGCTGCAGGAAACACTAAAGTAGAAGAATTACATTTTGTACCATCCGTAGCCACAGTCCATTTTCCACTTGTAGAATTATCAACGGCGACTCTACTGTAACTTGTTGAAACGGCGCAAACTTCACTAGAAACATTTCCTGCATCTGTTAAAGCTGAAGCTCCTGTATGCAAGCCAATATAAACTGTTGAGGGGGGTGTATAAGTACATGACCCTAAAACATGATTTAAAACTTTATTTTCTAAAAAATTACTTTTACTTCCAGGCATTTTATCGAGTTACGTCTCCTTGTACGCAAAATGTACCATCAAGAACGGTATAAGTTTTAGGTTGACTACCTGGGCTTGTGAACTGCATGTCCCAAACGTGAGGGCCAGTTTTTAATAAACAACTAACATTTGCAGAGCCAGTTGAATTTATACAAACCGTGGCTTTGCCATTTGTTGCGTCAGTTATCTCAATACCATCTCCCGCTTCATTGGTCCTTTGTATCACCGATGAATTGTCTGATAACCGCTCTTTAACGCTAAAAATTAAACAAGAATTAGTTAAATCTACCGCAGAGCCATCTTCGGTAATTGTAAAATTAAATGTAAGCGAGTCGCCTCTGTATCCAGTTATGTTCGCCATGTAGTATTAGTGTTATACTTAAGTATACACCAAACTATATAGCCTTATTATAAGAAACAGATAAATCTTCGCAATAAAACTCTATAGAGTCTTGAGCTTTAATTTTTTTATTAAGAATATCAAGTGCAAGAGTGTTTTCTACATTTTTCTGAAGTAGTCTTTTTATTAATCTTGCTCCGTAATTTTGTTTTTGAACTTCTTCTATGATAAATTCTTCAAATGTTGAGTCATATTCAATGTTGATACCTTTAGTAGAGACTCTATCTTTTATTTTATTAAATTCAATGTTTAGTATTTTCTTATAAGAGTCTTCCTTGAAGCCATTAAAGACAACTATCTCATCAATTCTGTTTAAGAATTCTGGTTTAAATGACTTTTTAGCCTCTTCAAAAACTTTTTGTTCGTATTGTATTCTATCTGAGCTTTCACTTTGACCAAAACCTAAACTTGGAGATTTTTCTGTAAATTCTGCGCCAACGTTGCCAGTCATAATGATAACAGAATTTTTAAAATTAGCGACTTTACCAAAATTGTCAGTGATTTTACCCTCTTCTAGCACTTGTAAAAGCATTTGAGTAACCTCTTGACTTGCTTTTTCAATTTCATCAAAAAGTATAACAGAGTATGGATTTTTTCTAATTTTTTCAGTAAGTTGACCTCCTTCTTCATAACCTACATACCCAGGCGCAGAACCAACAAGTCTTGAGCCATTGATTTTGTCAGAAAATTCACTCATATCAAACTGAATAATCTTATCTTCTCCTCCAAAAAGATGTTTTGCGAGCATTTTTGCAATATGCGTCTTGCCCACTCCGCTTTGACCAAGAAATAAAAATGAACCCAACGGCTTATTCTCTTCACAAATACCAGAATTTGAACGTAAAATTGACTCATAAATCTTAGTTATGGCCTGTTGTTGACCCACCACTTCTTTGTTTAAATTTTTCTGTAAATCTGTAACAGCTTTAGATTTTGTATATGATAATCTTGAAATTGGTATGCCAGTCTTGTTGGAAACAACTTCATATATGTCTTGATTGGTTACATAAACTTTTCTCTCCTCACAGTCGTCCGCCCATTTCTCGAGTATCTCTTTATATCTTTCAAATAATTCAGTTTGAAGTTTTATGTTATTAGCAGAAGGATTTTTTACATCAAATAATCTTTCAATTTCTACTTCTAGACTTTTAGCTTCTTCTGGTCTAGTATACTCTCTAATCTTTGCCTTTGATCCAGCTTGATCTAAAATGTCAATTGCTTTATCTGGAAAATTTTTGTCATGAATAAATCTAGTGCATAAATCTACAACAAGCTCTAATTTATTTTTAGAATAAATAACGTCATGATATTTAGAATAACTTTTGACAATACCATTAAGTATTTGTAAGGTTTTATCTTTGCAAGGCTCTTCAACCTTAATTGATTGGAATCTTCTATCTAATGCGCCGTCTTTACCTATTGTCTTTTTGTACTCTTCTTGGGTTGTCGCTCCGACACATCTTATCTCTCCTCTAGCTAGTAAAGGCTTCAAGATATTAGAAGCATCCATTGTACCCTCTGCGCTTCCTGCTCCAACAAGGGTGTGAATTTCATCAACAAATAAAATTATATTTGGATTGTTCTTCACCTCTTCTACAACATTTTTTAACCTTTCCTCAAATTGTCCTCGATACTTTGTTCCTGCGACCATAGCAGGTAAATCTAATGCGTAAACAACTCTAGACAAAAGCATATCTGGAGCAGTGCTAGATGTGATTTTTTGAGATAGCGCTTCAACTAAAGCAGTTTTACCAACTCCAGGATCACCAAGAAGAACAGGGTTGTTTTTGCCCCTCCTGCATAATATTTCATACATTTGATCTAACTCTTCTTCTCTACAAATAACTTTATCAAATTTTCCAGCTTTAGCAAGCTCATTGTAATTTTCAGCATACAGCTCTAGATTCTTTAGCGAAGTAGTCTTAACTTCTTCTTTAATAGCTTCAATATTAGCTTTTGATTCTGTATTAGGACTATATGTAACTTGCTCTTCTTCTTTTTCAGCTTGAAAGAAATCTTCAATACATTCTGCCACATACTTTTTATTAACGACAGCTTTAACTAATAACAAATCCAGCTTTTCATCAGGCACTTTAAATAAACCATAAAAAACATGCTCTAGTCCTATATAATCATGCTCTAAAACCGATGAGCAATCCTGTGCAACCGTAAGAACTTTTTTAATATTGTCTGAGTATTTACATTTTTGTACTTCTTCTTGTCCATACTCTATATTTTCACGAATTGTATCATGAAACTGCTTTGGTGGTACACCACAAGATTTTAGTACATCGTTTACTAAAATTGCATCTACTTCAAGTAATGATAAAAGTAAGTGATCAGGGTCTACTTGCTTTCTTTTTGTTTCTAATGCTAAATCAAAAGAATTCTTTAAAATTTGCTGCGCTCTTGGAGTAAAATTATGATTGGTTCTCATTATTTAATTATAAATTAATTTACACTACTTTAAATCACTTAGTTTCATATGAATACATTTATCAATAACAGACATCTCGTCTACAAATAAAATATCTTCGCCTTTCTTGCCATACAAAACAATAATGTTTTCTTTTGATGGCGTTTTGCCCCCTCTTTCATAATAGTCTTGTAATTTTGTATATCTTGCATTATCAGAAATCATTGCGTCAAATGTGCCTTTTTCATCAAAAACAGTCATCTTAACGTACTGATTGCCGTTTCTGGAAGTTCTTTTAATAGAGTCTTCTATGACTCCTATAAATCTACCTGAATGATTAAGTGTTAGTGAATTAAACTCTTGTGAGCCAAGAAGATCAGAGTTTGAGGATTTAAAAACATCTTTAAGTTCTGAGCTATAGCTATATCCTAGTAATTTATTCTCATAAAACCAGTTTGCAAAATCTTCGTACTTTTTATTTTTTTCATAGATTTCTTTATACGGCCCGTACTTCTTTTTGATTGTTTCAAATCTACGCTCAGGTATTAATCTTTTTCCATCATCACCAACCAATTCATCTTTAACTGCAGACGAGATTGTTTTTAATACGTCGTAGTTAAACTTTTCACCCAAAGCAATTACATTCCTTTTTTCTCTATCAGTAAGCAGATTAAATGTTTGCGCTTCTAAAACAAGAACTGAACGTTTTTTATCGTAGCCACTTAATGTACCAGCCTGTATTAAGGATGATAATATTCCAATATTTAAACCTGCTTGTTTTGCAGAAAGAAAAATGTCATACTTATTGGAAGATTCGCTATCAATAAAACTCTCTAATGCCTCTAATGATTTTTCACTAATACCCTTGATGCTATTTAGTCCAAAACGTATATTTTTACCCTCTTTTTTAAAGCCCATTTTTGACTTGGATAAATCTGGGTTTAAAAGCTCAATAGAAAAGTGATGTAGTTCGTGAGAAACTTTTCTAATCTCTTCATGTGGAGTGGGCTCAAATTTAGCCATTTCAAGCAAGGCAATAAAAAACTCTTGCGGGTAATTAAATTTAAGATAAGTAGTCCAAGCAGCTAATGTTGCGTATGCAATAGAGTGACTTTTGTTAAAAGAATAATTCGCACTATCTTCTGCCACTTTCCATAACACTTCTCCTACTTCATGTGGAAGATTTCTATCTATAACTTTCTGCTCAATTTTACTCTTCCATTTAGGCATTTCTTTGACTTTTTTCTTACCAACTATTCTTCTTAGTTGTTCAGATTCATCTAAGCTAAAGCCAACTTTAACAGCCATTTTCATTAATTGCTCTTGATATAATGGTATTCCACCAGTATAACCAAGAATATCATCAAAATAGGAGTGAACACTTTGGAACTCTTTTGTTTGAGCGTATGTAGTATATGAATCTAAGAAATCTAAAGCTCCAGGTCTACCAATAGCTATAACAGCACTAAGTTCTTCTAATGTTTTAGGTTGTATTTTTCTACAAACTCTATAATTTGCAGATGCTTCAATTTGAAATAGACCATGTGGAGTTTTCAGCTCATCTAAGTTTTGATAAATTTTTTCATAAGAAGATATATCCACTTCTTCCATATTTATATCTAGCTTATCACAAACTCTCTGTATCACACTTAAGGTTCGAAGTCCAAGTATATCAAACTTAACCATAAGTTCAGCAACCCAATTCATGTCATATCCACTTACAATATGTCCATCAGTGTTTTTAATCAAGGGGCATATGTCTTCTAGCTTTTCAAAAGATATAGCTATTCCAGATGGGTGTACTCCAGTGTTTTTGTTTAGCCCTTCTAGTTTTTTAGAAATAGCAAAAGCTTTTTGGTTGGTATCCGCCCAATCCTTGAATTTTTCACTTTCATTATAAGCTTCATCCAAAGGCACAACATTGCCAAATATCTTAGGTATAAAACTGCTAACCAAGTTTACGTCTTGTTCTGACATATCTGCAACAATTTTACCGCACTCTTTAACGCACAGCTTACCACTTAAAGTATTAAGAGTTAGTATTTTACAAGTTCTTGATGGATACTTGTCTTCAATATACTTAATTACAAGTTGCCTTTTTTCATAAGAAATGTCGTTATCAACATCAGCGAGCAGCGAGCCATCAAGATAAGTTATACCATCTTTTACTGTTTTTTTGGCCCTACTTTTAGAAACAAATCTTTCAAAGAATAAATCGTACTTTAATGAGTCGATTTTTGTTACGTCAATTAAATACAAGACTAATGAGCCTGCGGCTGAACCTCTGCCTGGACCTGTGGGAATGTCATTTTCATGACAAAACTTTAAAACATCCCAATTTAGTAAGATATAATCTATAAAACCTAAGTTTTCTAAAATATCTAACTCTTCTTTTGTTCTGTCATAATATTCTTGTTTATTGTCCAGCTTATCAATGCCTTTTTCCTTAATGCCTTGCCAGCAAAGCTTTTTTAAAAAGTCAAGGTTGCTGGTATCTTTTGATACTCCTAGTGAATCATAATGACGATCTTCAATATTGATTTTTGGAAGCCTAACTCCTGGAGGAGCACAGTCTTCATAGGACTCAAAGTTATCTAAAAAATTGCTCATACCTCTACTTGCCATAATTGACGACGAAAAATTTCGTAATTTAATTTAATATCATACAATGCATCATGTAGCTTTTTCGCATCAAAATCTATATCATATTCTTTGCATAATGCCTGTATGCTGTTTTTCATGCCTCTCTCGAAGAAAGAACTTAATTTAAACTGCCAAAAAGAAAACTCTTCTTTGTTTTTGGGTGGAGACATATCTTTTTTGATCGCTTTTGCAAGGCATAACGTATCAATACTTGACTTAATGTAGCTATAATCCGACTTTAGGCCACAAGATTTTCTTAAAATATTGTGCATGTAAATATCAAAGCCTAAAATATTATGACCTAACTTAAGATACTGTGGGTCATATAAGAATTTCTCAAAACCTTTTAGTACCTGCTCTGGATCAACGGCCATTTTTTTGTATTTTGCTTCGTTGAAATTTGTAATTTTTTTAGCTTCATCAGATATAGGTAAATTTTCCCATTTAATGAAATAATTATGCTCTTCAATTTTTTTATCACCTTGATATACAATATATGCGAGTTGCCAAGGCTTGTTGTTCTTTGACGCCAAATTTAGAGAACAGGTCTCAAAATCAAATACGACAAACTTTTGTCTGTTATTAAATCTTAATAAATCTTCTTTCATACTTGCTCCTTCCAGCTTTCAAAGCAAAATTCATCACTACCAAAGTGATCTAAGTTAGGTTTAGACAGGCTTCTTTTTCCAAACTTACGACTACAAATACATTTATATGTTTGAAACGCCTCAATATCTTGTCTATCTTTATAAAAGATACTCTTTACATCTTGAGTTTTATAATCTGTACCCTCACAATAAGATAAAATCTTGTCTTTTACTATAGAATCAAATGGTAGACCGTTTGATTCTATAAAGAAAGTTGGAGATGTAAATGAAAAGTTAACTATGCAGTTTGAAAAATACATAGCGTTGTTAAATAAAAATGAATCGTAAAAAGGAATGGCAAGTTTGAGATCTTTCTCGCTCCACAAAGACTTAAGGTCTTTATTTGATATTGCATTTTCATCGCTTGTGTGTGCATTTGTGAAAATTTTATTTAATAATCTGCATCCTGCGCCATTTTTAGCAAAAACAATAATTTTATTCTTAGATGTCTTGTCTCCAGAGGCACCAATACAATCAAGCCTTAGACCAAATATTAATTCAATCCCTAGCTCTTTGCTGACCTTTTGAGCGTGCAAAAAACCCATCAAAGAATCTTCAACCAACACAAGCTTGTTCATTTTATTATCTTGGATGATTTGAAAGATACTATCTGGTCCATCAGAACTAGACCTATCTAGTGTGAGCATTGACCTTCCAATACTAAAGTGTGATTTAAACAACGGAATCATCCATATATTAAACCATTTTTTTATAAAAAAGTCAACTACAAAATATCATTCCAATACGGACAACCAGAATAATATCTACTTTCAATTGTTTGACTTTCTTTGATCTCACCAATATCTTGTTCTTCAAAAGCAGAACGAATAATCTTTCCAGATTTATTTAAAACTACAAAATAATTAAATGGCCTTCTATAAGAACAGATGAAGTTTGGAATTTTGTCTCCATTATCATCCAGCAAATATTCGCCTTTTCTTTTTTTGTAACCTTCTCTTCCACAAGCTAATGGCCCACCGAAAGTTCCATCTTTCGGATAATCTTGTTGTGCAGCATATTTGCTTTTACCATCTAGTTCTGTAAAGTTATCAATATAGTTTTGAATTTCTGTTAACTCATACTCAAAGCCAGAAAGCTCTTCGTCTGATAATTCAGCCATCTCTACTATACCTTTACCTTTATTACCTAGCATATCCGTAGATAAGTCAAACTTTAGAAATACAAACTCAGATTGTGTTCTTAAATATTCTGGGTATAACTTTCTTACAGCTAAAGAATACATTAAGTCTTGCAAGTTATCTGTGACATCTTTACCTTTAAATACCTGCTTGCTGGATTTAAAGTCTCTAATTAATGCCCTCTTCTTTTTGCCGTACAAAAATAATTTATCAATAAAACCTTTTATTCTATATTTCTTACCATCTTCATCGACAAATAAATCAAAATCTTTTTCTGAAATCGCTTCTGTAGGCTCATCAATTGTTTCGCCAAAAAAATCATACTTCAAGCCGTTCATAATCATATCTTTGATTAATTGCATGTTCTCATCGTCATTAACCAAAAGTTTTTTAGCGTAAGTTTCGACCATTCTTTCAACAACTGTAGAACCACCAATATCATCAGCTTTCATAATATCATCATAATGATGCTTATGTCTGGGATTACCTAGGCATTCAAAAACAGCGTGGCAAACTGTACCTCTTGACGCCCCATCATTGCTTTTATCTGGAAGCTTTAAATGATAACGGCTATAGTATATCCAAGAACAAGTCTGTAGAGTTTTGATTCTACTGGCAGAAAGTGCAGGTTGATCGCTCATTTTATTTCATTAAGTTTTTTGTTAAGAGCCTTTTTTAGTAAACCTTTTTTCTGCATGGCTTCGGCCTCTTTTATTATGTGAGGCATTTGTTTAACTGTATCTATATTGTCATACTTTGTCTTCCATTTTTCAATATCTTCTTCGGTCATATCTCCAAAATCATTTTTACTTGGAAGACATATATTGATGAATTTTGGATCAAAGAAATTTAAAAGTTTTAAATAATTTTTGATTGCAGCCTGTAATCCTCTATTCTCAGACTTGGAAGAATCATTATTGAAGGAAATAGTTATTTTTGAGAGAGAAAGCGAAACTAAAAAGCATGAAAGCTTATTAGATATGTCCAAGCCAAAGGAAACTAACACATTTTTAACTCCATTCTCGTACAGGTTAATGGCGTCACCTATGCTTTCTACGATAATAACTTCTTTTGTTTCTGAAACTGCATCTTTGCATTCTTGGTTAACGTAATACGGATATATCCAATTTGTCTTTCTTCCCATATGCTTCCATTTTGGTCGATTTGGATCCGAACCCGTTCTTACATCTCTTCCTGCAAAACCATGTATCTTACCATGCTCATTATATATTGGAAAAACATATCTGTGATACATTTGACCTTTTGTAGCTAAACCAGATTTAAACTGCTTAAGTGTTTGATCACTGATGCCACGCTTGTTGTAAAAAGAAAAGTGCGGCAACAACTTCTTAATTATTTCTTCATCGTAAGTTTCTTCCATAGTAATTTTTTGACCTTTAATCTCTGTAAGAGTTTTTACCGCTGGCTCTTTTCCACCTTCTCCAATATATTTTTCTATGACTGTTTTGTTTTTAGTCCCTAAAGTCTTTTCTACTAAAGCTTTAAATGGAGAGAAACTAGTTTGTCTAACATGATCTTTCCATACTCCAGTGTTCTTGTAAATCTGAAGAGCAGTTTGATTGTCTCCATCTCTATACTTTGCTGTAGCCTGCCAGTATTCACCTCTATCATGAAGGTTGTACCCTAATTCAATTAGGACTTCTTTTATTTTTGCAGAGTCCATCATAGTAAATCTATTTCTTGATGATTACCCGCTAATGGTTCTACATCCATAAGCCTTCTGGCATCCTCAACATCATGTAGATCACCCATTTCGGTAATACCAAAATTATTAAAATCTAAATTAATGTAATTTTTTCTTTTTGTTCCGTCATTTAATTCTACTGGTTCAATAGCTCTATGAATATCCTTGCCCAAGTGACGAGTTTTTACTGCTATAAATTTGTGAGTGCCAAAACCTTGAGGTTCATTAGCCAACTCATCCATTGTCTTTTGTCTTAAGATAAACATATGAGAAGAAAATTGCACAATTTGATCAGATAGTGAAACAATACTCTCATCATCAACAACATTATCTGCATTTCTATTATTTGTGATACCAATTCGATTACTTTGAACGCTAGTTATCATAGATATAAGCGGGCCAGAGTCATCTTGAATTTCTCTTTGTATAAACTGCTTGAACTTATCAACCATTTTACCAACCAATTCCCAAGAACTTTTGTTTTGAGTGTTCGATTCCGACGTTGTTTTGATATAGTCAAAACTAAAAAGCATTTTGTTTCCACGACCAATTTGTGAATAATAAAAACGTCTTGCCACATTAACCATTGTGTCTACGTCCATACCTGCAACATTATAATAATAAAATTTCAATCCCTTAACTTTTTTCCAAACTGAACGTATTTTTTCTACAACTTGTTCTGCAGATAGATCACCATATCCTGTCGTTCTCCACTTGCCACTTTCAATCAAATGCATAGGAATACCAGATAGTGCAGCGCACTGCCTCATTATTAATTCTTCCTTACTCATCTCTCCGTTATCAAAATGCAAAACAGGAATATCATGCTCTCTAGAAACTTTCGTACAAAAATCCATACAAAACTGAGTTTTACCTACTCCAGAACGAGCAACTACAACTGTAATATTTCCTGGCCTCACTAAAGAGCCATACATCTCATTTATTCTTGGGTGGGGCCCACTAGGGCCAAAATCTTCAATTGGATTATTACCTCTCTCCTCAACCCAATCTTCCATATCATCGTAGATATTTTCTGGCTTACTTTCGCCTACTTCATAAAGATTGATTTGATCATTATAGATAGAATCCGCTTGCTCAATAATTTCAGTATAAGATTTATTAGCTGGTAGAGATTTCATTTTCTCCGCCAACTTTAAAGAGCTATTATATATACTCCTTCTTATAGTCAGTTTTTTAAGTTCTTTACAAGTGTCAACAATTTTATCCTTTGATACTTGTTTTAAAGCTAATGCTTGAATGTAATCACCAATGTTAATATTATCCTCGAAAGAAATGCCTAGTGAATTAATTCTTTGTGTTAGTACTACTTCATCTATATTCTGACCCGACTCGAAAGATTCTTTTAAAAGGCAAAATATAGTTTTATTAACAACAGAGCTTTTGCTATAGAAATCATTTTCATCTATGAAAGACGCTATATTATTATATACGTCAGGATATTTTAATAATGCAGCCAAAAGCTGCTGCTCTAAATCTAAAGAATACATAATTGTTTAACAAGTATACCTCAAGCGACCGAAAAAGTCAAGCTATTCTTCTGGGTATATAATCTCGTCAGCGATTGTTTCGTCTAAATAAATCTCTAAGGCTTTACGAAGCCCCATATCTACAACCTGATTATCAGTCTTTGACAATACTACAGGCCTACCTGATTGCGAAACCATTGCCAAGATAAAACCTCTATTACCATCTGATGATCCAGAAAACTCATGGAGTTTATCTAGAAAGCTTTCTGGGACTTGAAATGTAGCGAATTCAAATTCGTCTGGGTCAGGAGCATTATCCATAATAATATTTACACTAAAGCGTTACTCCTTTACTTATAAAGAATTTTTCGTTAAGCTCATCTTCTTCGTAAATCTCAATTAATGTTATGTTGTTTAATTCACAAAATGAAGCTTTATCTTGATCTCTTCTTAACTGGTTTACAAAATTGTATTTGTTTTGTCCGTGAAAAAATGGTACGTGACGAGTGTGTTGTTTACCTTGAACCTCTATTGCTACTTTTTTATTTGCATTATAGAAATCTAAACTTAATCTTGTTCCTGCAACAGGAAATTCTTCAAAAACAATATGATTCTTCCAGTAGTTTTCTAGATATACCTTGACCCGTTTTTGAATCTTACTTTTGCTAGAACCAGTCCAATCTATGCGATATTTTTTAGCATTAGATATTGTTCTAGTTTTACCTGATAAAGTTTTAAATTTCACGAAGATGCTGTTACGTTTTTAACCATATCACATAAATGTACTGACAGGTCTTTGTTTTGCTCAAGAAGTGCAAGTAGCTTGGGCTCCCCCTGTATTTTCTCTGGACATTCTATATTTTTCTTTTTTAAGTTGTCTAATAGTTCAGAGTCAAAAGAAATCCACGCACCTTTCTTTTCAATAAAGCCCCATAGATATAGCATATCAATAACTTCTCTTTCAACCCACACGGAATTGCCACCCGTCCTGCCATACTTAATTGGATATCTTATAACCATACCAGTTTTTTCATTAACACTCTTCCTAAAAGCGATTTTACAGAAATGACCTATAGGTTCGCCCTTGTCTTCAATTTTAGATGCAGAAGGGTTTTCAAATAAAATATCTGAAGTATACCTTTCTTGAAATTCAAGAATAAAATTAGCATAGTGTTTGATTGCGTTACCACCTGCTTGCTTTACTTTTGGCCCACCTCTTGCTGCATATGGATTTGCCGCAACTTCAACTCTAACCTGAGAAGTTAGTATCATCATGTGATTTAACTTCATTATTGGAAGTACCATCTTTTTTAAGAATACAGATGTAATTAATGCTCCTCCAGCTACTTGCTCACTATCTTCAAACGGTTTATCGTAGTCATTCTGCCTGCATAGAGCATCCACACTATCTATGATAAATAAATACTTTTTCTTCTCTTCGTTTTCATTAACCAGAAGCCTAACAAGTTCAAAAACTTTTTCAAACACATTACAATCGAAACGAAAAAATTTGTCATCACTTGTGTCGATGCCCGAACGAGCAATCATTTCTGGCGAAAGTCTACCCTCGCTTTTCACATATATAACCATTCCTTTATCCCCAAAATGTTTCTGGAAATTTCTTGCAAAAGATAAAGCGCAGGAAGTTTTCCCACCTTCATTTACCCCAGTAAATCTATGAACACCAGCTGGTAGGCCTCCACCTAGCGCCATATCTAAATTAAGACTACCTGATGGAATCTTATAATCTAGCTCTTCATTGAAATTAAAATGAAATTTTTGATTATCCTTGTCTTTTAAGAATGAATCTATTTTTGATAAAGTTGTATTACTCATTATTTTAAAAACTCCTTAATTGTTTTTGCTTTTCTTGTTATTGTGACATCTTCTCCCGCCCTCTCTTCTTCTTGGTAAGACTTCTTTTCTGGCACCTTATACTTAAATAAGTTATATTTATCTTTTAGAGTGCTGAACATTGGTTCGTAAGATAGGTAATTTATTGAAGAAAACTTACCTTCCGCAAAAGAAACTTTTTGCCAAAACTGTTGGTTTGGAAATTGTTTATAAAGCTTTTCGAAGCCTTTGATTTGTATAAAAAGAAACTTCTTATACTCCGAAGCTTTCACAGAAAAATTAACCAACCTTTTAATGACTGACATTTTCCAGTTGTCAGATAAAGACTCTTTTGTAAAGCCGTTTTCTAATAGATATTTTTCTATTGTGGGTATTGCACAGCCAGTTGTATCTTTGATTTGCTTTTTTGAGCAACCAGATTTTCTGAGCCTAACAATTTCTTGTACTTTTTCTGATGATAAAGGCATTGTGCTATAATAGCACACTAAGCATCTAAAGTCAAGAACTTAAAATTAGAAATCGTCTTCTAAAGATCCGCTTTGTTGATATTCTCTAACTCTCCTTTCAAAGAAGTTTGTCATGGCTTGAGTATCTACCACTTCAGAAAGCCATGGAAATGGATTCTCATCACTAGGGAACCTGAAGTCTAAATTAATTGACTCGAGTCTTCTATTTCCAATATAATGCATGTAATCAACAAACATTGGTGCATTAAGACCTAGAATACCAGTAGGCAAAACGTCTTTGGCGTATTCTATCTCAAGCTCAACAGTTTTCTTCATATGATCAATAAACTCTTCTTGAATAGCTTTTGTCCAAATAGATGGATTTTGCTCAATTAAGGTATTGATTAAATAAGTTCCGAACTTGATATGAATACTTTCATCTCTCAAGGTATATTTAATTTGATCAGAAACTCCTTGCAGCTTATTTTGCCTGCCTAACGCCAAAAGCATTGCAAACCCAGAGAAGAAAAATGTACCTTCACAAATTATGTAGTACGTAAATAGATTTTTTAGTAATTCTTTTTTGCCCTCTAATGTATCTGTGGTAAAATCATTTCTATTTAGATCGCTAGTTATACCCATTAAAAAATCATCTTTAGCCTTAATTGAGGGGATTGTCTCATAGGCCCTATAAACCTCATCTACATCTAAGTCTAAACTATCACAGATATAGACTACGGTTAAGTTATGCAAACTTTCCTCGAATGCTTGCCTTAAAATATATTGCCTGCACTCTGCGTCTGTAATATACTTAAATGCAGACAGCAATAAGTTATTTCCAACCAAAGACTCGCTTCCTGCAAAAAATCCAAGGCACCTTTTTACTAAAAGTTTTTCATCTTCACTAATTTCATCAGTTTTCCACTGCTTTATATCATTTTGCATGGAAATTTCTGTTGGCATCCAGTTATTAGCGCACCCATTAAGGAATAAATCCCAAGCAAATTTATGCTTGTGAGGTAAAATTCTATTAACACTTGCAATATCTTTTGTAACTAATAATCCACTTTTTTCACTCATAATTTTATTCGTTTCTAAGGTAACGTCGATAGTTAATCGTTGTATCAATAATAATTACGTATCATTGTACTTTAAACCCAGAGCAAAGTCAAGAACTTTATTCTTGTCTTAGATTGTCAGAGTCTTGCGTCATTAAGAAGTCTCCATTTTCGGCTAAAATTCTAAATGTTGCCGAACCATAACCCTTGATGCCAGTTAGGGTTAACGGCCTAAACCCATCATCATAATCATCACCTATCTCAGTTAGTTTTGCAAGATGACCGCAGTAATAAAGTTTTCTAAATAGTTCTCTTCCAGTGTGGTTGAAATAGTAATGCTCTACAGCATAAGTTTCTGCAGCCAGCTCTGTTTGAATATCACTGATTACATCATCAAGATTACTAAGCAGTTCAGCGCAATTATACTCGTGTATGGTGTTTTCTATTGATTCTAAAGACATTGTTTATTTAAGATTTTATTCCAGTTACTGTTTGAGGTCGGAAGCCATCGTCATAATCATCACCTATGCTTGATAGCTCTGTAGTCATGCCGAAATTATCTAGCTTTCTAAAGAGCTCTCTGCCAGTATGATTTATATAATAGCGTTCGTCCGAGGGTCTATTTAATAACAAAATGGTTTTAATGTCACTAACAACTGTTGAAAAGTTAGCTTGAAGCTCTGTATCCCGATATTGGTGTACTGTATTTTCAATCTGTTGTAAAGACATTATACTATCTTATACACTAGATTTACTCCTCTTTTTTCTCAAACAGAGACGAACAGACAGCGATTCTTTGTTTAATGTCCTTAAATTCTTCTCTAGCTTTTGGGTCAGCAAGACACCGACTCATAAACTTCTCTCTTTTTTCGTTTTTTCTTTTCTTTGGTAATGGCATGGTATTTATTGGCAAGATTCACAGCCTGGATCAAGTATGCTACAGGCTTTTACTTCTTGCTCTTGTTGTGTGTTTTCGTTTTCATTTTTTACACTTTTTTCAACTTTTGTAGCACCACGATTTCTCAAGTAATAGGTTGTTTTTAATCCAGCTTTCCATGCAGCCATATAAATATCATTTAAATACTTCAAAGATGTAGAGTTATTATACAAATTGAAACTTACTCCTTGGTCAATCCACTTTTGTCTGACGGCATTACAATCAATAAGTTTAAGCATATCTCTATCAAATGCTGTTTTGTACTTCTCTTTGACCCAGTCAGGAAGTGCGCCATTAAGTAATGAGACATCTCCATCAGCTTCTTTTACCATAGAAATGATTTCTGGAGTCCATAACCCCTCTTTTTTCATATCCGCAACAAAATGTTCATTCATAATAAAGAAGTTACCACTTTTATTCTCATAAACGAATAGTACAGAAAAGTTTGGTTCAATTGACTGTTCTACGCCATTTATGTAGCCAATTGTTGCGGTAGGAGCAATAGCCATAACATTAGAATTTCTCATTCCATGAGCTTTAATTTCATTTCTTAAAACTTTCCAATCTTTACCCATAAACTGACTACTTTTAGCAATCTTTCCTGTTTCCGCTGGAGTCCCTCTGTACTCCATAAGCTCTTCGTAGGTGTCGATAGGTAATTTACCTTGTGACCATAAAGAACCTTCATAGGTTTTGTATGAGCCACGCTCCTTGGCTAGTTTACAGCTCGCTTGTATTGCATGATAGCTATAAAATTCAAATAATCCATCATTAAAATCAACCGCTTCATCTGTATCGAAGCCAATATTTAACATATGTAAAACATCATGTAACCCCATAATACCTAAACCAATAGGTCTATGCTGTAAATTAGAGTTTTTAGCTTCTTCAGTTGGGTAAAAATTTATATCTACAACATTATCGAGCATTCTAATTGCTGTTTCAATTGTTTTAGATAATTTTGTCCAATCCATGCCTTGAACTTTAACTTCCCCAGTTTCTTTGTCAACTAACTTTCTGATGTGATTTTTTAAATTAACACTTCCTAGATTACAAACTGCAGTTTCTCCTACTTCAACCTTTTTGCCCGCTTTATATTTTGAAGCTTTTGTATGAAGTAAAATTTCTGTACAAAGATTAGAGCTATGCACAACTCCAACATGCTGATTGCTATATCTGATATTTGATGGGTCTTTAAATGTGTTCCAAGGATGAGAAGTCTCAAAAAGAACTTTTAACATTTTTTTCCAGAGCTCTTTTGCTGGCATTTTTTTAAAGTTCTTAATTTCTCCTTTTTCGGCTTTCTTGCAATAATAGTTGTACTTCTTGTCAAATTTCTCAGCGAACAAATCATGCAATTCTTTACATTCTGACGGATCAAACATATACCAATCTTCTTCTGCTTCAACTTTTCTAAGAAAAATATCTGGAAGCCAAGATGCGGTATTCATATCGTGACACCTTAATCTATCATCGCCAGTATTTCTTCTTAAGTTAAGGAAATCTTCGTAGTCTAAATGCCAAGGCTCAAGATATGCACATCCAGCTCCTGGCCTTTTACCGCCTTGATTTACAGCAATAAGTAAATCATTATAAATCTTTAACCAAGGAACAAGACCACTAGATATCCCATTTGTTCCTTTGATGTGAGATCCAGTTGATCTAAATGGAGTAACGTCCAAACCTAATCCGCCAGCAAACTTAGATTTTCTAGCTTCTTGCCAAGCTCCATCAAATATCCCATCAATAGAATCATCAAAAGTATTTAAGTAACAGGAAGATAGTTGAGAATGCGTCGTACCGCTGTTAAACATTGTTGGTGTTGATGGAGTATACAAAAACTGACTCAGAATATTGTAAAATTTAATTGCGGCTTCATTTTTATCTTCTTCATTTATCGCTAGCCCCATAGCAACCCTCATCCAAAAACACTGAGGGGCTTCCATAATCTTGTCTTCTACTCTTAAGAAGTACCTATCAGCCAGTATTTGAATACCTAAATACTTAAAGTCTTTATCTCTTGAAATATTCAATGACTCTGAAAGTTTTTTAAGATCGAAATCTAATAAAGCTTTGTTTACCCTACCTTCTTTTACTAGCTTCTTGATGTTGATGATAAATGTTTTTCTGTATTGCAAGCCTAATACGTCTGAATCAACTCCTTCTCTAAATACCTCTTTATATAGATTGTTTAATAGTAATCTCGCAGCAACAAATGAATAATTTGGTTCTTTTTCTATCTTCTCTCTTGTAGAAAGAATAAGTGCTTGATCAATCTCTTCGGTTTTTACTTTATCATAAAGTTGAAGTTGCGCATCTAGTACAATTTCACTAGCAGATACGTCAGAGATACCTTCGCATGCACGCTGTGCAGAGGCATTGATTTTGTCTACGTTAAAGTCTTGTAATCTTCCGTTTCTCTTTTTTACTTTGATCTCCATAATATTAAAAATACACTCAGGTAAAGTGTCGCAAAATAAACTTCACGACTTTGATTGAAAAATGTATTTTACCAGAGAATTAAGTGTAATTCAAGATTATAATTTCAATAAGTGTATTAATTATCATGGAAGAAACAAAATCAAACGAAAAACAGTTTTGGAAAAGCAAAAAGTGGTGGGCTATGTCCGCTGCGGTCAGCATTCCCATCTTGAACCGCATACTTGGGTTAGACATGACCTACGATGAGCTAACACTAGTCATTACTCCACTTGTTGGATATATTTTAGGACAAGGCGTTGCAGATATAGGCAAGAACAAAAAGTAAAGCTATATAAGCTTTTCCCATTTAAATCTAACGAAATCTTGAGACCAACTATTGCTTCTTTTTTTTTCTTCAAAAAGAAGTTGATTATGCAATGTATTGCGATTAATGTCTGCGCCTCCCTCTGGTATATAATCTAGATATAAATTGTTCATAATATGGACATTCAGCTTGCCGCTTGATCTATACCAAAACATTGGATCTGTTTGTCCGTAGTGGCCAACTAGGTCTTCGTCACAACCCCCCACATTCCAGTAATCATCTTTTCTGAGTAAGCAAATAGCTGGATGTATTTGTCCGTGCTTTTCTTTGTCTGCACTTGCAAGAACTCTTCTGTTAAACTTGAAGCAATTGCCGCTTTCTGTATCTGTTAGATTAATCATCTCCAATGCTAGCTCATTTGATATCATTGTGTCCATGTCTAGAATAACCATCCAGTCGGTTTCACAGACTGTAGCCGCAAGATTTCTAACACCCGCAATATTGCAATATAAATCCTCCTTTACTCTATACAAGCGAATATCTAAATTGCTTAAATCAAGATCTTTAAGAATTTCATAAGCAGGAATTTTGCTACAATCATCAATAATACAAAAAGTAAAATCCAAGCGATTTTGTATGACATAGTTCTTCCAGAGTTCAATATGTTTAATTAACACATCTTTTTGATTATAATAAGAAAGATTAACAGTAATTTTTTTCATTTTGGATTTAGATTTTTGATTCATATACCTTTAAATATTTTTGATATAACACAGGGAATGTTTCAGGTGGTATTAAAGCTGTTTTATTGTTAAATTTTTCATATCCCTGAATATACTTACAGTCGCTTTTATGCGCATTATTATTAAAATAATCAAACGCCTCTTTAACCTCAGAATTAAAACCTCTTTGACATACTTCATTCCAGTTATAATGCCCGCTATGATTTCTATACAGACGATTTATGAATGTATTAATGATTTTAGATGGGTATTGTTCGTAATCATGCAAATTTGTTAATATATCAAAGTATTTTCTGCTTGATTCTATCTGCTGCATTATGTTTGACTCAGGTTTATTGCTGTTTTTTATTACAACTTGCTTGTTATGCATTTTACGAATTAGTAAATTACTATATATATGAGGGGTACCGCCTCTCTTTTTATTCATAAAACAATCAAAAAAGTAACCATGAGAAGCTTCTGGATTATATTGCTTGTGGGCGCTAATTAGCTGTAGCATACCCTTAAACACAAACCTGTCTGCGTCTATTCTGATATAAAACTCGTGATCTAAGTTGTAGGCTAACTGTGTAAACTCAATAAGCTTCTCGTAAAACGAAGATTGGCCCTCTATTTTAATAATATTCTTAAATCCGATTTGAGCTAAGCAATATATACAAAAATCTACTGTTCGTTCCCCACAACAAAAAACAAAAACTGGTACATTTGAAAATTCGTTATTCATAATTAGATTAAACTGTTTTTATAAAATCAATATACCTATCAGTAACGTCAGAAGGTGCAACACGACTTTTCTTTGAAAAATAATCAGCAAGATTGTTATTGACCATTTGTAATTTAATTAATAAATCCGATTCATCTTTAAAAACCTCACTGTTATCATTTACTATTTCTGGGTGGCCTCCGCTATCTAAAACAATAGTAGGTAATCCAACTGCCTGAGCTTCAATTAAAGAATTCGAACAAGGGTCGTTTTGGCTGGCTGTAATATAAATATCAGAATTATATAATTGTTTTGCAACATCTTTAGTAGATAGACAACCAATATGTTGAATATGATCAAACAAAACTGGCGAACGACCTAAAAAAACGTAATCATATTGATTGAAATTTAAGTTTTTATCTAAAAATTTATAGATGCCAAAACCCTTTTTGGGATTATCCGAAAAGGAAGATGATATAATCCTTGTTTTCTTATTTTGACCGATGTTTTGTTTGACCTGAAATAAATCAAGATCACAAAAATTAGGTATTATTGTGTGTTTAGAAGAAAAGTTCATACCAAGATCCATATTACTATGATATGAAAAATGACTTTGGAAAATAGTGCCGTCAGCTAGTTCCTTATTCGAGCAATACACAATATCATCTCGTGTATCCGACATATTATTATATAACCGCATAGGCCCATCTACCCGATGGATGAATTTTTTATTCGGATACTTTTTCTTGATCTGCCTTACTGAATCAACTTTTTGGTGACTATTAAACAGGATATATTTACTTGATTCTAAGCAGGAAAACGCTTCTTTTTTAATCAACTCCTTCTTTAGGGACTTTAGAAATTGGTTTCCTCCGCCCCAGGGAGCGTCTTTAAAATCATGAACAATATGAATCATTTAACTAACTCTTCAAAGTAATTATCATACTCAGGTATTATAACATCAGCTCTATATTTCTGAATAGAAGAAAAGTTTTGCATTCTATAATCATTACTTGATACAAACTTTTTAAGGAAATCATCTTCTGATTCACAAATGCAATCATTGTGTAAAATCTCTGGACAAATCCCAACATTTGTTGAAAGTATATTAACCTTCTTGTACGAGGCTTCTAACGCCGCTTGTGGGCCACCTTCATCTCTTGATGTAATAAAATACCAATCTAGACTTTCATATAAATCAGAAATATCCTTATCTCTTTCGAAATATTCATATTCAATATTCAATTCTTGTAATTTTTTTATAACAAATCCTCGTTCGAACCCTGATAACACTACTTTGACAGGCGTCATTTGATTGATCTTCTTAATCACATTAATGAATGTATCTGGTCCCTTTACTAATTTTGGTTGCTGAGTTACGGTTTCAGTGTCTTTTTGAAAAGAGCCAATAATAACTTTTGATCCATCGCCTCTAATTCTTTGTATTCTAGTTTTATCTATCACGGGCCGAGTAAAACTAGATAAAACCCAATAAGGTAATCTTTTTATAGGAACATTAACTATTTTTTGCAAAAAGTTTTCCGTAATTTTATTTGGAACAATACAAGCCTTACAGCTATTAATTAATCCAAAGTTATACTCAGATACCCTTTTTCTATCGACATGATGTAAATGCCCTACAATATTTTTTTTTCCAGCATTATGGGCCAGCGCTTGCCAAGACACTATCCACGATAAATCACAATCTGTCGATATTTTATGGCGTGTGTTATTGCAGTAATCATTCTTAATCGCGTCCACTGCCCAATTAATTCCATCACTAACTACATTAATTTTCATCTTTGTTTTTCCCACGTTAATGTTACAGGGTTATTTTTATTAGCTTTATTTCTAAAAAATGTTAAGCCGTATCCATAAGGTAAAGTTAACATTTCTATATCTCTACCTTGTGCAAATGCATTCACCGCGCTCATCATATCTGAGCCTAAATCGTGATGTCGAGTATCGTGAGTGACTAGAATACCATCATGCCTTAAATATGGATAAATGTTTTCTAAGTCAGTAAAAACCTCTGAACCTATATGTGATCCATCATGCAGAATTAAGTCATATTGAGGATGATTAATATTTGATACAGTGTTATTGCTATTTCCGTGGTGAAAAGTCCAACGAGAGCTATGTTTTGAAAAATCTGTAACATTAGGGTTGTCGTTAAAATGACTTACGTCACAGCTAGTTAAATTTCCGTTAGTTTTTTCTAAAGCATGTAATATGCAATGCGTTGAAAAGCCAGTTCCAAACTCAAAAACTTCTTTACTTTCTAGTCCTAAAACTAGAGAATACAAAAAAGGGTAATGTAATGTAAATCCAGTATCGGATTTATCCAGTTTTTCAAAAATTTCATTTAATATCATTGTATTTAACTAGGGTAAACGTGGCCATTGTACATGTTGCCATTTTCTTTGAAGTTTAATTTAAAATTATTATCTACCAATGGTTTGATGTTATTTTTTAATAACAACAGGTTCCAAAGTGGCTGGTCCCTGTATGTTATATCTTCATTTGTATAAATATCCCAGAATTCTTTGGAAAGCTTACGAAATATCTCGCAATTAAATTTATATGCAAAAACAGTATTCTCATAATATTGAGGGTACTGAAGTGGCACACTCGGAAATGTGTTTTGAAAAAAACTAAGAGTTTTACTCATTGATTGATAAGAGTCTTTTCCATTATTAACTATAAGTTGAGATTCTTGTGCTATACCTCCAATCCTAACACTCCCGTCTGGATGGTCTCTTTGCATGAATGCAAAATCTAGATCATTGATTTTTCTTAAGGAATTATCCCAATCTGTTAATTTTGGGGTTATGTATGCGTCACAATAAACAATATAGTCATAATCCTTTCCTATTTGCTGCAATATGTCCCAACTTAAAAACTTACCATACCTAGACTTTCTTATGTTGCAGGATATCTCTGATATTTCTTTTATGTTTTCAGTGTTTATTACATCCCAGTCGCATTGAAGTCCTTTGATATTCGTAAATAAAAAGTAATCATATTGTGGGTTCCTGTTAAATTTGCCAGGTGTGTCAAAATTATTTCCACTACTATATAGAGAAGTTGTAAAACAAATTTTACTCATTTTCTAAAACATCTTCCCAGTTAATTGTTGGTGATTCGTAACCAACTACAGTATGATTTGAGAAGCCTGGAATAGATGAAATTAATTTCCTACCGAGACTTCCTAAATGCAAAAATCTTTCGTGGTCTCTAGAGATTCTCGTGCCTGTAGAATATTTTTTTAATATATCCATATCTCTCAGTAGAACTTCTTTTTTGCAGGCAAAAGTATCAGTTGTAGAAGGAGTAATTTTCCAGTGTGAAGATGGCGAAAGCAATAGCATAGAAGACTGATTGTACATAGAAACATCGTATTTGTCTGGATGATCATATAACGTAACATAATCAGCCCCTAAACTTAACCCTTCTTTTAACACGTTAACCCAATTTTTTTTATGTATATAATCATCTTCAACAAAGTAAAAAGATTCGCAATCAAGTGTTGACGCAAAATCTAGCGCCGAAGTGAAACTTGCCGCGCCGCTTCCACACTTCTTTGTTATAATTTTATACTGGTCTTTGTATTTATTTAAAAAATGCCCAGATAAATCGTCTCCGTCGAAAAATACATAAAACTTTATGTCATCCCTATCCGTCTCCTTTACTAGATTTAAGAAAATTTTTTCTCTATCAAACCAGCTTGGATTCTCTTTTGATGCACTGATGTCACTAAATACGCAATGCCTGTTAATTACACCAATCATTATTTTCTACTTTTTAGTAACATTGCATAGTGAGTCTCATCCATTAACTCGCTCACCTCCGATGGTTGTTTTGTTGCGTAAATTATATCCCAAGCATGAACAGATTCTACTAGTTTGAGCATATTAACGCCTCCATCCCCTTTAAATCTAAACATATCGTTATATGACCTTGTATGCATATATAAGTATTTAGATAAATAACTTCCAGACATTAATTTATGAAGCACATCTTGCGGAGGCATGTGTTGAAACACAGTACATTCGTATATTAAGTCAAAACCATTAATCTGCTGAGCAATGTTTGTTACATCGTCCCATTTATGCATAATCATTTCATAGTTTAGGTTTCTACTATTAAGCCTTGCGCACATTTCTATTGTATCGTACGCGAATACTCGATCAAAATCGTTCTTTAGTGCGTTTATATTTCTACCTAGTCCTGCACCAAAATCCAAAGCTGTGCTTAAATCTGTCTGCTTACGTAAGATTTCAAGGCATTTTTCGTCAATACTTGTTTGCTCTTTGTATTCTTGCTTTTCTTTGTCCCATGTTGGATTTAAGTCTGATGCCAAAACATCATGACTAGCTTGAGATGTAAAATTTTGCCAATATGTACGTTGGTGATATAAATCTGTCATGTCGTTATTTAAATATACCTTGTTTTTGATTAATTTCAATAGTTTTTTTTCCGTGAAAACCGAACTGCCCCTTGTATATGTCATTTTCTACCGAAAAATAGTGCGCCAATTCTACAGGAGCAAAATTGACTCCATCACCCTTTAGTTCGTCGGAAATTTTTCTACAAAGAAATATATCTTCATCAGGGTCTTCGTCGCAGTAATTGTATTTTAAAGCTTCTTGCATAATCTTTTTTGATCTTATACTGAATCCTCCATTACCAACAGCTTTGCCAATTGGACAGCTATCTTTTCTTAATTGCCTTGGAACCCATGTCCAAGGTGCCCCAATATAATCATAAAGCAAGAAATCATTATCCCAAGCCTCAAAATTCAACGGGTAACCATCAAGCTGCACACACATAGCAAACTCAGAGTTAATGTGAGAATGCAATTCATTAATCAAGAAGTTATTGTACTCCGATATGTTTGATATGGGATTAGTTTTTACTGCATTTGTGTGTTGAGAAGAAAATAACTTTACGTCAAAAAAGTCAATCTTAAAACTAAGTTGCTCTAGCAGGTCACTAGCTTCATTAGGCCGAATGTCGTCTACGCAAAAAACAGTGATATCACTTAGGTTTAATTTATTGAACATGCGAATAATTATAGCCCTTAACCGCCTAAAGTCAAGAAATCATTTTAAAACCCTTTACTTATATTATCACGCCCACGCGCAATACCTTAGGCCTCCATATGGTATACCATAAGGTACTATAGGATATAAAAAATAATTAAAAATTATTTTTAGAAAAAGTTAAAATTTTTCTTGATTCAAAGAGAAATATGTGGTATTATGGTCTAATGATAGTAAGAAAAACAAACGAAAATGTTAAGTTATTTTACGTCACTTCAGCAGATTGGGAGGCAGTAATTGAAGCTGACACTGCAGAGAATGCCATGGTTAGAGCCATGGAAAAGATGTTCTCTGAATTTGAAAAAGACTTTGAGCTTGCCCCAACTGTATTGGCATTTGACCTTACGGGAATGTCAAATGACGTAGAGGATATGGATGAGTTCTGCTATCTTGGATATACGCCAAGTATTTTGGCGGATGCAGGTCAACATAAACTTTCAAAACAATATGAGCAAATCATTCAAGAGTATGAATAAAATAGAAGATTCACATCTTATAAAGAACATACAGGACAAGCAGGATGATGAAGAGTGCTTGCGTGAAATAATAGCTAGGCATTCTGGTATATATCTTGATATAGTAAATCAATATTGCCACGATAACAATAGTCAACTAAAGAAAGACTTACTTAGGGATAAGGATTTTAACATCTACCAAAGTGCTATAAAATTTGACGAAAGTAAAAATACAAAGTTCTCTACATATCTAGGTAATGAGGCGAGATGGATATGCCTAAATACTTACAATAAACAAAGGAAGCGTCCAACCATTGAGTATGATGAAGTCATCTTAGAGAAGAACCCCGAATCACAAGATTACATTCAAGAGTTAATTGACTCAGAATTACTAGATAAAGTTTTCACTATCATATCGAAAAACTCCGACTCAAGAGTATATAAGATTTTTAGTATGAGATACATTACTGGTAGAAAAAACAAGGTAATGCCATGGAAATACATAAGCAAAAAGCTTAATATGAGTATTCAAGGTTGCATTAACATACATAACGCCACAATAACAAAGATCAAAGACTTAATAAACAAAGAAATTTTATGAACAAATTAGTATTTAAATGCCCACTGAATAGCTTAAGCTTCGGTAATGTTTCCGTCAATCTACTTAGAGAGATGTATAAGAGGGAAATGGAGGTATCTGTATTCCCTATTGGTGATAACGCAGACTTGAACGCCTTTGATAAATTATCCGATACCTTTAAAGGGTGGTTGCAAGAGTCGATAAACAACAGAATGTCTACAATAAAAAGTGACACGCCCACGCTACAACTTTGGCACTTAAACGGAAGCGAGAATAGATTAACTAAAAAACATTTCTTATTTTCTTTTTACGAACTAGATGCTCCTACTCCTATTGAGAAAAACTTGGTTGACTTGCAAGATTCTGTAATTTTTAGTTCTGAATTTGCAAAGCAACAATTTAGTCAAGCTGGATATCCAGCATGTGAAAATGTAGAGTCAGTAACATTAGGGTTTGATGAAGATTTCTTTAATACTGAAAAGCAATACTTAAATAAAGATAAAGTTCATTTTGGGTTGATGGGTAAGTTTGAAAAAAGAAAGCATACAGCAAAAATCCTTAATGCTTGGGCCAAGAAATATGGAAATAATTTCAAGTATCACTTAACTTGTTGTATCAACAACCCCTTCTTTAAGCCAGAAGACAATCAAGCATTAATACAACAAGCATTAGAAGAAAAAAACTATGGCAATATTAACTTTTTACCGCATTTAGCTACAAATTCTGAAGTAAATGAATATTTAAATGCTATTGATATTGACCTTTCTGGCTTAAGTGGAGGAGAAGGCTGGAACTTACCTGCTTTTAATTCTACCTGTCTTGGCAAATGGAGTATTGTACTTAACTCTTCTTCTCATAAGGATTGGGCAACTGAAACAAATTCAATTTTAATAAATCCTAACGGTAAAGATATAGCTGACGATGGAGTATTCTTTAAGTCAGGCGCTCCGTTTAATCAAGGTAATATTTATACATTTGATGAAGAAGAGCTTATTGAAAAAATGGAAGAGGCTGAGGAAAAATGTAAGAACGAAAATACAGAAGGTCTTGCAATGCAAAAAACCTTTACATATGAAAAAACATTGGGTGATATTCTCAAAATCATTGAGAAATATTCCTAAATTTTATTTTTATCAAAACTTCATTTAGCTCTATATATATGTGTCTTGATTGGCATTGTAAATGCAAGTGTATCTCCTGATATGAAAAAACTTATTATATACTTACTATTGTTTGGTGTTTTCCAGCTTAACGCAGAGAAACGTCATTTTCTTCCTAAACCTCCAAAGCCTGATAAACCAGAAGTTGATAAAAGTAACTTTGGTCAATGGCTAGATAAAGATGGGTATGTTACTGAAGGTCCCAAGATTAAAAATTGGATCGATACAGATAGGGATCGTATTGATGATAGATTACAAGCGGGGCCAGGAAAACCTGCTGGTAAAAAAAGGCCTGATGTAGTTAGGCCAAAACCAGAGCCCAAACCTAAGCCAAAACCAGTTCGTCCAACTAAACCAACTAGGCCAAATACAGAAGAAAATAAACCTACTAGGCCTCAGCGTCCAAGTCGTCCTGAGCTGCCAACTGAACTAAAAGATAAGATGGGTGCTTATAAAAAAGAACAAGACGCAATTCGTGCAGAACTAAAAGAGGCTATTGGAAAAATAGATAAACCTACTAGAGAAAAAGTAAAAGAAGCAATTGCGGCTTTTAACGAAGCAAATAAAGAAAGATTAGATGCTAATAAAAATTTAGCTAAATCAATCAAAGAAGGTCTCAATGAAAATAGACCAGAGCGACCTAAGAAGCCAGAACCTACAGAAGAAGTAAAAGTCTTACAAAAGGCTCATGCTGAAAAAATCAAAGAACTTCACGAAGGAAAGAAAAAATTAATGACTGAACTAAGAGAAGCTAGTGATGAAGATAAAAAACAATTAATCGACGCATTCAAGGGTCAACAAAAAGATCTTCATGAAGAACTTAAGAATATTCAAAGACAATTAAGGGAGCAAATAGAGGTGTCTAAAAAACCTATACACGGAGCAAAACCAAAACAAAGAATTGAAAGAAGGCCTCCTCCTAGACCTAAGACAGATTTGAAGAAAGGTGAGTCAAGAAGACCCACGAATAGATAATTTTGTCTCAATACTTCTTTAAAAACCCGCTTAAATAGCGGGTTTTTTTTGGCATGGCATATGCAAGAGTATAAACTTAACTTAAACAAAGGAATTAATTATGTTTTTAACAAGATACAACGCAAATGGATTAGCTAACGTTTTTTCAGATTCAATTTTAGATGTAGTAGATAACTTCTGGGACTCTTATCATACGAACCTAGAGCTTGACGAGCAAGATGATAGTTATCTTTTTGCTGTGGAACTGCCAGGTTTTGATAAAAAAGAAGTAAAGGTTTCATCTAAAGATAATATCCTGCAGGTTAGCGCCGTTTCGGGAGATAAAAAAAGATCAAGATCAATTTCGCTACCTAGTGATAGCGACACAGACCACATAAAGGCTAAATTGAAAAATGGAGTACTAAAAATAATGGTCCCGAAAGCGAAACAGCATAGCCATAAAATTACAGTAGAATAAAAACAGCCCCCGAAAGGGGGCTTTTTTATAAAAACTTTACTTTATATATATAATAGTATATGCCTAACTATATTTATCAACACCCAGAGACTGAAGAGTATATCGAAGTGTTTCAGCTAATGAATGATGAGCATGTATACTTTGGAGAAGACGGAGTTAAATGGAATCGTGTTTTAATCGCACCTCAGTTAAATACTGAGTCTACTCTCGACCCATGGAACAAAAACGATTTTATGAATAGGACATCAGACTCTAAAGGCTCATATGGAGACCTAATGGACAGAAGTAAAGAAATGTCACAAAAGCGAGCTGCAGAAAATGGTGGCGTAGATCCTATTAAACAAAAATACTTAGAAAATTACTCCAAACAAAGAGGTGGTAAAAAACATTTTTCCGAACTTAAGAGTAGCGCAGAAAACAAACACGTTAAGATTGATCTTTAAGTTGTTTTTCCAAGTAGCAAATTCTTTTGCTTTGTTCTTTCATTGCCTCAACAAGCAAGGCGGTCATATTTTGGTATTTTAACCCATATTCTTCCCCGCTTACTCCACTATAAACAACTTCTGGAACAATTGGCGCTACATCTTGAGCGAGAAATCCAATACTAGTAGAACTTGACTTGTTTGTACAGTAAGTTACTCCACATAATTTATTTACTTTGTTTAAAGCGTTAGATATAGGAGCTACATTAGTTTTTCCTCTTGCGTCAGAACAAGCAACTATATCATGATCTGCATAAATACCTCCTTCAGATTTTATACAAGCCCCAACAATGCAAGTTGTTCCAGTAATTTTTGGGGCAGTTATATTGGTGTCGCAAAAATAAGCCCCACAACAAAAATAAAATGTTGCACTATTACATTGCGTAGCATTCTTCACCACACAACTACTTGTTCGAGGGCCATAATCTGAAAAAACTACATTACCAACAGAATTTTCTGTTAAGCATATATTTCTACCAAATACTAAACTATTCCATGCTCCAGTAGATATAATGCTACATCCACCAGCATATGTAACATGTCTGCCATTACATATTTCATTAGAATGACCATTATTTATAGTGTTATAATAATAGTTATCACACTCAGAAGAAATTACATTACAGGCGCCATTACTTATAGTATTAAAATTAGTTAAATTACCAGTTAAACCAAATATACAATTATTGCGTCCATTTAAAATAGTACTTCTATCAGAATGGCATAATTTATTATAAGCTCCGTTTCCAATAAAAGATCCAGTACTTTGATGAATTAAATTATTGCCACCACCAACTATGACGGAGCGATCTGAATCATTTTGGGCTGCAGTAAGATCGGCAAAATTTCCAGTTATGCCAATGATACAATTTCGAGAACCTCCAAGTATAGATACTGAATAACCACCATCAATAACATCATGTCCGTCTCCAGAAATTAAATTTGAAAAACCACCAAGTATAGAAGAATAATTAAAAGAAGTTATGTTGTTGTAACGACCAGCTCCAATAAAATTACCACCTACCCTAACGCCATAATATTCGTAAAGGGCAGCTTCATTTCTTCCAGTATCCAACACATTGTCTAAACCTCCACCTATAAAAGAGTAATTATTAATACCAGTATTTGATAGTCCGCCAACGATACTAGTATATCTTCCTTCCATATAATTGTTTCCTCCAGCAACAATAGCTGAGGCTATACCTGATCCAATTGCTTCAGGACCTTCGGTTTCTATATTATTATTGTAGCCACCACCAATAAAAGTAGCAACTGTTCCATCTGGATCAGCATTATTAGCATCTAAAGTTGCAGAAGTACTTGAATTAATAAAAGTCCCTACAAGTTCCAGTCGGTTACCTCCAAACTTCAAAAAACTATTTTCTTGCTTTAAATGTAAGCTGCCATTCCCACTTAATGCAAAACCAGACTGAGATGATGTAAAGTTTTCAGATCGCACTGATCCAGGAGTACCACCTGATGGACCAATTGTTATAGTTTGACCAGATATTGTCTCGCTTCTGATTTTATTAGCATATAAATTTGCAATTTTAGCATTATCAACAGCTAAATCTGCAATTTTTGCATTTGTAACCGCCAAGCTGTCAATGTCATTAGTATTTATAGTGCCTAGTGTCTCTACTGTTCCAGTAACACTATTAGCAAATTTACTTTTATTATTTTCTTTGTCAACCGCGCGTATCCAGAAGTAACCAGTTTCTTGCCTTACCCCTGTAATTGTTAGTATGGTAGCTGGATATGATATAGTTCCAATCAACTCCTGACTTCCAGTTGTCCAAGGATCACCAGCGACCTCGTTATATTCATTTAAATATATTACTCCAGTATTAAGTAAGTCATTAGTTATGTCTCCACTATTTTTTTGTAAAGCTACAGATGGACTCTTCCAGATTTCATACTCCTTAACATTAGTGCTTATAGAATTATCCCAACTCAAAAAGAAGTTATCAAATGCTCCATCTAATTTTAAGTTTGTTGGTGGCTCTGGAACAGCATTTTTAGGATTAAATTTACCAGTTGTTGATGGAAAGAAAGAACTTTTATTACCCCTTTCATCTACAGACCTAATCCAAAACCATCCTAATTCTCCAGTATTTGATATTGTAGCGCTCCTATCTTTTGTGGTTGTTACAATAGCAGCGTTAGTAATACCAGTACCTGGATCATTATTAAGTAAAAGCTCTGTTGGGGTAGCGGTGTGTTTAATAAAATTTTGATTAGGAAACTGACTTGCTCCAGACTTTAGAACATCCTCCTGAGCGGTTCCTATTGGATATTGAGTGGACTGCCAAACTTCATAATGATCAATATCTTGATTCCTCTCATCATCACCATCATCTGCTATACTATCAGTCCAAGATAAAAAGAAATCACTTCCATAGCCACCATTTACAGCAAGATTAGATATTTCTGTTGGAGCAGTAAAATCAAAACTTTCGAAACGTCTTTTCGGGTCAATAACATATGCCTGTATGTTTTTCTTTGCTATTCCAGATCCAAATTGGTCATAAGGTAAAAAGTTATAATAATATGATGTTGATCTAGTCGCACCTAATGGAACATTAAAGTGAACAATTACATTAGGGTCGGATGTAACAGTTGAAGTTGGTTTGTCAGTATTTCCACCGAAAGGCCCATCTATTGAAAAAGCAAAATGTTCTTCATCTAAATTTACATTTGTAGAATTACCTGTATAAACCTCTACTTTTTTAATTGTTTTTTCTTCTAATCCAGGTAAGTAATCTACATTCTTAAATATAATATTTCCAGGCGCTGTTACAGGGTCAAAATCTATAGTGCTAGATATTCTTGGTGCCGCATCCAGACCAGTTACTCTACTTGAAGTAACTTCTTGAAAATCCTCGTTAACTAACTTAACATTAAAATCAATACTTCTTTTTCCAGATGTTGCTGGAATCACTGACTTTGTTATTGCAGTGGTTTGTCTATTATCTCCAATTGTATTATTTAGCTTAAATCCTCCAGAATGAACTGCGCTATAAACACTATTATTATAATCCCTTGTAAAAGTAAAGCTTGCTTGATTTGAGTCTGCAGGAATAATTGTTGCTGGAATTTTTTTTGTAAAGAAAATGTCTCCAGATTTAATATTCGCATCAATTGTATCTAAGCTTGAACCTAGAGTGTATTGTTGAGCGACTTTATTTATGCTTGAAATATGTAGATTAGCTTTTTCATTAAGAGTTGTAGATAGATTCCCTGCTACATCAGCGCCCGCAGCAGTTTTAAAATTACCAAGGGTAAAGGTATACTCTGAAGCATCTAAATTTGTATTATAACTTACATCTCTTCTATAGAAATCGTAAAAAGCTTCTTTAATGTTGCCATTGTCATCTTGATTTAAATTAGGAGAAACCCAAATTTTTGTACCGACATTAGTCTTAATAAATCTAAGTGTGTCTATGCTTACCTGATTAATATCAATGTCATTATTGTCATCTTTTAGTTCTATTTGATAACCTGCTAAGTCCGTATCATCATCATTAAATCTATTGAATTCAGCAATATTTACAGATTCGCCAACTGAATTTTTTAAATCCCAGAAAAAATTAAAATTACCTTTTTCATCTGCAAAAGAATGAAGATTTGTAATTCTGAGTTCTCTACTAAAAGCTAATAAACCGCCTCCTTCTCCAGTAATTGATTGAATTACGCCTGTACCAAAAGTATCTACAGGTAATAATTTGTAATAGTATTTTTTATTGAAATCTTGTTGAAATATCCCGCTTTCAGTTAACTCAACATCACCAGCTGGTTTAACAATTTCTGCATTAACTATATTAAAATCACCCCCAGCTAATTCTTCAGTTATTGGTATGCCTGTCCTATAAACTTGAATATTTTGAAAATCACTATCACTAACCGCTGCTTCTATAGATAATTGAGTTGCTCCAGAAAAATCTGTAGAAAAAGTAGATATCTGAGGTTCATAATTCTTACCACTAATATATCCAGTGTTTCTAATTTCTCCCAAACCAGAAGGTGCAACTGATACAATTTGCAATTTAGCAATTCTGGAATTATTCATATTTCCAGAGCCCACATTAAAGGCATATTTTGTAGACCTCAACTTATTAACAGTTTGAATGGTAGAATCATTCTCATCCATTAACTTCAAGTCAAAATGCTTTACTGTAGTTGGCAACCACTTATTATCACCAAACAAATCAACCTCATCAAGAAACAGATTTGGTATTCGGCTATCTCTTACCTGCCAAGAAAACTCTACTGAAGGACTGCTAATCTCTCCAAGCGAATTCATTTGTGCTGGATAATTTGCAGCTGCAACTGAGTTTTGAGTAAAAGTAGCTCTAGCTATCTCAAAACCTTTAAAGTCTCCAGTTGGCGCTATATCAATAGAATTTGTTATAAAATTTCTAGATTTTACTCCATTATGCTCACTGAATACATTTACAGTATAATACCCATAATCATCACCAACATTTAAAATATCGCTATAAGTGGTAATTCCTGCCTTACCCTTTACTCTATGCCTATCTTTAAATGCGCCTTTATAGTAATAGTCTACAACATAATCTACAAAAGAAACAGTATCACCATTAGAATCTATAGGTAATTTCTCTGGGCCAGACCAGTTACCACTTAAAACAGTGCTATGTTGTGCAGTTTCATTGTAGATTCTAGATAAAGTAAGGGGTGGAGTAGGAGGATTTGGAGACTGTAAAATATTAAATTGTGGATCAGTGTTCTCAGGAGGTAAGACATTTCTTTCCAAAACTATATCTTGCTCTAAAGACTTAAATTTCTTTTCGTTATATTCAGAAGCAATTATGCCATATTCTTCAGTTGAATCTTCTGCAATAGCAATAACTCTATATTCCTTTGGAGAAGAGTCGAGCACCTCATCTTCTGTTTCAAGCATCCATACGCTGCCAATAGGACACATTGTCAGTAACTTATTCAAGCTCTTATCAGAATCTTGCTCAGTTAAATCAATCGTCAAAATCTTATTACTAGGATCTTTCTCTGTAATTTTAAAAGAAAATATTTGAGGAGCGCTGATATTATCGATATCATCATCTGATGCGCCAGATTTAAGATAAAGAGATTCTTCTGTTTCGTTCCCCTTAGGAACAACGATTGTTATAATGTCACCTGTAACATTTAAATCTAACGGAGAATCTAGATAAAGCTTTTTATTAACAACATCAATATTGGTAAGTCTTCCCCCTAGCCTTGTTAAAAATCTATTTTTGTCTGCAATTTTAATTACATCTCCAGGTCTTAATACTGCTGCCTCTACTCCCGTTTTAAAAGTCACAACTTCTGACTCAAAACTGGAGCTATATAAAATCCACTTTGCTAATCTATGAGCTTGACCTCGTGATGAACAACCAAATGCACTTACTTCTTTTTCTAAAAAACCAAATTTAATAATAGAATCGGGATCTTCAACATATTCAATCTTCCTGATGAATCCACTTGACTCATCTAAATATGAAACTTTAGCAACTGAAAATCTTGCGGTTTTTGCTGAACCAGAATACTCAAATCCTCCACCAATAACATTTGAGTTATTAAATAACATAGAAGCATCTCTTGCTCTATCATTAGTCAAAAAGACCTTACCATTAATCCAATACATCATTCCATGGAATATAGAAGCTAAATCACTTAGTAATTTTAAAGCTTCTTGCCTTTCTGTAATGTAAACATTACAAGTAAATCGAGGTTCTAATACTTTGTAATTAGGATCAAATTCTACTGAGCACTTACCAGATAGCGAAGTATCAAATAATTCTTTTGTTTGTATCCTGCCAGTGCTTCCATCTACCGTCGCAGACACAATTTCTACATGTGTTGCAGCTGAATCGTCAGATTTATTAAATAGGGCTAGTTTCTTGCCTGCATGATTATATTCTGCTAAAAAATCTGCGCCAGTAAAATTAGAATCTAAAGCAATATTAATCGCTGATCTATTTGTAGCTTCTATTGTAAAAGATCTTTCGGCAAAATAAGGCGAAAATCCTGTCCTTACAAGTTCGTCGCAATATTTTGCTACTTTGTAAAGATTCCATTTATCAATGTTATAAGTACTTATTCCATATTTACCTAATCCATAAACTGGATTAGTTGCCAAGTCATAGAAAATCCAAGCAGGATTATCCGTCCACCTTAATGATTCATTAAATGATCCATCCCAGAATCCATTATAATTTCTAGTTTCAGGATTATAGTTAGAAGGTATTGATATCTTCTTAAGCTTTAAATCCCAAGTTCTTTCTGGGGCGTTAGCAAAAGACTCTGAGTCAAACTTACTAGAAATAACAACAGAATTAGGATATTTAAATCTAAAAGGATGAACTTCAGTTACATTTAATAACTCAATTTCAGTCTTAATTGTGGCACCAGCCATGTCTCCAATATTATTATTCTGGGGATTACCGTCACTATTTCGCGTAAAATGTTTTTTATTGGGAAAACGTTCGTGACTGATTTTAGTAACCTGAATAATTCTTTTTGCACCTCTAGGATTTGGAGGTAACTCAATTGGTATATCAAAAATAAATGACGAAGTTGCTAATCCATAAACATGTATAATCTCTTCTCCAGGTGTACTATTTATTCCGCCTGCAGAATACCAAAGATTAGATGTAGGGTAATTTCTAATTTTACCTCTATTACTTTGATGAAAATGTTCAGATGAAGGATTGTAATTAAAAGGACTTTGAAATTCTTCCCCTTCATTCTTCACCCTAATTGCAATCAATGTTAAGTAAGGTTGAGGGTCACCATTACCATCCTGTATCATGGAAGCGTGAAGATTAAAAGTTAAAACAGCATTTTTAATCCACGGGTTCTCAATAGTATGCACTGTTGGGGCTGCTCCTCTTGCGCGCGCAAGATTGGCTGCATCATTAAAGTTCACATCGTTATATGCAGTACCCTGCCCATAGGCCATTGCGTGTCTAAAGCTATGTTTTGAATTATAATCTCCTCCTACAGTATTATAATAGGCAGCTGGTGCAGGGCCAGTAAGCTTGCCACCTTTTTTATGTATGATACGTGGAGTGTAAAAATTTCTATCCTGAATGGTCCAACCTGGAGGTCTAGCATAAGACTCTTCACCAAGGTTAAAATCAAAATCAATTGTATCAAAATTGATTTTTCCCAAGCTGTCCATCATAGGCGTGTTATTTACGTAAAACGCCTTTAATAATTTCAAGCTTTCATTGTAGTTATAATCTTGGATTTCTGTACTTGTTAATCCAGAAGTTTCGTCGATATAGTTCGGCGTAATAATATCTCCATTTTGATCACAAAAACCAGCTATAGGACCTTCACAAATCAAATCTGTGAAATATGCATCTGTAATAGACTCTAAAACATTCCCTTCAATTGCGTCGTCTTCTTCAGCGCCATACAAATCATCCTCTTCGGGATCATAATCTACATTCTCAATACCCATATTTATATATCCATACGAAAGCTTTCTGGCAGATTTCTAGTCATTTGCTCCTGTGTAAAAATCTCTCTAGATCCATGTTTAGTCTTAAATGAAGCGGAGGATACATATATTTCATCTCCAAAATGCTTCCTATATTCATCTACATTTTTTGGTTTGTATTTTCGATGATGGTCACTTTTATACCTTGGTAATGATCCATTTTTCTTATGATTTTCAAATTCTTGTTCAGTTTGAACTAGCCAACTTGCTACAGCCCTAGACCAAGCAGCTTTACGTTTTTCTTGATAAGCGGCATAACTTCTTCCTCCGTCGGGTAATAGATGATTAGATTGGAACAATCCTATAACTTGAGAACCAACTCTTAATCTTCCGTAACCAATTGGAACTGCTTGTCCTTGTAATTGATTGTTGACATTTCCTTGAAAAAGATAAGACTGCGTTGATTTGCCTTCTCCCATAGTAGGCGTTTTTGTCATAAGCTCAGTAATACCACCCATTACTAAACTTAAACCTAAGCTAACAACCATGTTCCCAAAAAAGTTTAAACCACCATATACAGCCCCTAGGCCAGCGCTAGCAGCTGCCCCGCCAAATATTGTAGCACCCATAGTTGAAGCTAAATATGGAGCAGCTATCAATGCTATTCCAGCAATAATTTTAAAAGCGCCGCCTTTTGCGCCCTCGACTACAGGTGTAATATGTATCTCTTTTTTGGGTGTTTTACAAAGCAAATCTTCTTCTGAGATTTCTTCTTCATCAACAACTATATTATAACCAATATTATCCTGAAGTTTGGATTGAATAAAGTTAATTAGCTTTCCAGTATTCGCATCAATAGCTGATATTGCTTCTGCAACAGAATCAATATTTAAATCCCATTTTTCGCCCAACTCTTTTCCAAGTTGTCCATGTAAATAAATACTAGTCATTTTCCCTTATACCTATATACTTTATACACTAACCTTTGATGTATTTGATCGAAGATATCAGTCTTACTTAAGCAATTGACCTCATGATGAAAAAACTCGCCCTCTCCATTGTAAATTCCTAAGTGAAAATATTGATCCTCTGAGAAAGCCTTAAATACAATTAAATCATCTTTTTCAATATCATTTTTATCAATTTCCTCAAAGCCAGAGCTAGTTATACCTTTGATAATTCTTAAGTTTGCACTTTTCTTTGAACTTACCTCGAAAAAGTTTTGCTTGTAGCCACATTTCATGCCAAATTTTTGTTCATAGTAATTTTTTGCAAACATAGCGCAGTTTAAAACATCTTCAACATATACCCTACCCATTAAATCAGGCTGGTAAGTATCAGGAACAAATAAATAAAAATCTTCTTCTAATAAACTATATATGTAAAAAGGAACACATAACTCTTTAGATATCTTTTTATCATATGCAGATGGCGTAGATTTAGCGTCTGGATGACTGTGATATAAAGCTATAATATCGCCTTTTCTTTTTAAAGATATAAATTCTCTTGGGTCAACTCTAAAAAAGTTTTGTTTGTCTTCGTGATAGTTTTTCAGCCTTACTATTTTAGGTCCATCAAATTTAGTTAAGATAAGAGCCCCGCAAACTTCTTCTTGTGGAAACTCTTTCGCATGATTGATTATTTCATTCTTAAATTCTTTTTTCACTAAACTAAATTATACTCTCTAGTTCCAGGAAAACCTCCAAAAGGCAGACCTTCTTGATTTTCTTGACCACTAAATCTTAAATAGCAACCATATACTGACTTCGAGCATTGATCGCCTTTCCAGTTAAGCTTATCAAATCTTGGGTCAGACCCACTAATACTACCTTCTGTTGGGTCGCAAATAAAATATAAAATTTGTGTTTTGTCAAAGGATTCCATTGTTACTACAGATCCAGATACATATACTCCTGTTTGTTCCCAAGTTAAATCCTGATTTGGATCATAAATTTCTGGCAACTCAAGACCAAATCCAGAAAATGAATGAAAAGCAATATCCTTTTCTGTGGCAACTGGTTTTCCTGTATAATTACAACCAATACCTCTATAACGCCAAGAGCAATAGTTTGATAAAACCTGCCTAGCTGGAAGTAAAACATTTTCCAACTCTAAACTAGATGACAATTCAAACTCAATAAACTGAGGGGTCTCATTTTTCTTTTGGTTGATGAAAAATATGTCATCCATAAAGTGACTATCTGGATCAGGTATACCATATGGATTTTCAGAGCCAACAAAGTTAACAGCATCTAAATATTTAATATAAGTTCTTTTTCTTCTAACTTTCAGCCCAATTAAATCGTCATAACTATTAATAACTTTTGATATCGCTCCATTTATATTTGCTATCGTAAGAGTTGGGCGAGGTAAAGTTCCGTCAGCCTTAGATTCAATACTCTCAACTTCTATCGGTAGTGCCTGATAATCATTACCCTGCCAAATAATATTAGTTTGTATGCCATTTGTCCCTGCATGAAATCTAAAAATTCCAACATTGTAAACGCTTAAGTCCAATTCATACAAATCAATTATAGAGGTTGACTCCAAATTGTTTATCTCAACATTTATCTTTTGTGTGTTTATTGGCATAATATTATATTAATCTACTAACCATGAAAATGCAAAAGTTACATCTCTTTTTCCTGTAATAATTGCTCCGTTTTTTTCTCCACTAATTAAACATTCCATTTCTACATCAGCAAATGTATCTTCACTTGGGTATGTTGTTAATAATTTAGAAGAAACATTAAAATAATTTCCAGAAACTCCATTTTCTCCAACTGGGCTATGTCGTTCGGCAATAACTTTTGAGGCATTTGAGTAAGTAGTTCCCTTGTGTGTCCACTTGTACTTAATATTTCCAGTTACATTTGCGGGTACTACATTTGCATGAAGATTACCAGAGTTCAAAAAGTTTTTATTGGTATAATTTGTTCCAGAATAATATCTTTGATTGAAAAAGTAATTTCCATTTTGACTGCTTTGAAAATTCATTCTTGCAATATTCTCATCTTGTAGCACATATACAGGCGCAGATGCAGAAGCTTCATTACCTGCGGAATCTATACCCTTAAAATAAAGAGTAAAATCTCCATATCCGACCCCAGTATTAAAATATCTTGTTGTTGCATCGTAGACATCTGTGGCGCCAGTAAATCGAGCATTATAATTCTTAATATTATAGTTGTTAAAATCAAGAGGAGTATATGCAGGCTCAGTTTCATCGCTCCACCAAAATTTAGTACCAGTAATAAATTTATTAGATCCTGCTGTGAAAAATGCGCTTAAAGATCCTGATTTTTCTACGTACTCAGATCCTTGGGCAAAACTAATTCCTGCAGTTACTTCTCCTCCTCCGACTACCACTTCATAATCTACAGAGTTATAAATGCCTAAAGTATTTCTAGCTTCCAACCTTAATATATTTATACCAGAATTATTAAATGTGATTGATTCTGTTTTTGAAAAATCAGATCCTCCAGTTGCAATATAACCTTCAGGGCTATCAACATTGTAAAATCTATAAAAATCAATACCTTCTCTATCTTTCGCTTTTATAGTATAGTCAACACTTGATCCATAATCAACAAATATATCTCCATCTATCAATAAGTCAGGGGGAGGCCTCCACTTAAATGGAGTTTCTGCTAATTTTGCGCTTAGACTATTGTTGTCATTAAATAAATAGTTATGATCCCATTCTGAACAAATAAAATTCTTTAGTACGACAAATCTATTATCACCAGAAGCCGTTCCATTGCTTTGTACGTCATAATACGAAGGAACAGGCTTATCAATTGTTATTTTTGTGACACCATGCTCAAAATTATAATCTAAATCTCCAGAAATAAGCTCGAGACTTTTAATCTTTCTTTCTACATCAACATAGCCACCACTAACATCTGTAAATAAAATGTCATCTCCAGCCTTTATAGTATTATATAAAGACCTATCTCCAGTTAAAACACTACTTAAACCAGTATAAACTATTTTTTGCGCATAAGGTTCTGGCGGCAATAACTTAAAACTTCTATAACCTCTTCTTTGCTCTAAGAAATGCAGAATAGCCGCAGCTTCTTTATCACTTCTATTATTAAAGGACATATCCAAGTTTAATAAATCTTCATTTAAGCCATCATCTCCACGAATAGTAAATTTATCTTTAATATTGCTTTTTAAAGTCCTAGGCCTTTTTTGTATTTGAAGCCCTAAAGATGGTTTCCAAAAGAAAAAGTCCTTTGTCCAATTGTCATTTACATCTGGTGTTGCAGATTCATCAGACTTTATACCTGTTAAAAAACTAGCTCCAGGAAAAGAATGTACCCCAGTATTCCAAAAGTCAACAATATCTTTATTTACAAGTTCCCAACTAGTTGTTCCAGCTTCTAATATAAAGCTAGTGTCTCCAGGCCCCTCGTAAGCATAAATCCACCTTCCCCCGCTGTTAACTTGATAGAACCAGCCCGCCACAATTCCCACGTTTTCTTTAGAATATAACCAACCAATATCTTGATCTGGAATATATATCCAGCTAGGATTTTCTCCTATCACAGTTTCTACGTTTGCTAAGTTAGATTTTTTATAATAATAATTCTCATCTCCAGTTGCGTAGATGTCACTTGTAGGGCTTGACCCAACTGAAGCACCACTTACATTCGTAGACTTTTCATAAAAAGCAACGTCATTAACAGAGTATGTCTGTGGAGTCCAATCTAAATATCTATTTCTAGCTACAGATTCAGATAGGAAAATATTTGCTTTAGTTAAGACGGTTTCTACATCATTTATAAAACTTGCAGTAATAGTATTATTATTAGTATAGTTTTTTACGTAATTATATTCTTCGCAAAAATATGCAAGCTCCTTGTTATAAGGATCAGCCATTGTAAAAAAGAATGGATTATGACCTCGTTTATTTTTTAGAAAATGTAAAATTGATTCTGTTTCTTTATCAGTTCTAGCCTCAAAAGAAAGGTTGGCCTGCATTTGTAAAGCATTAGTTCCTTTTTGTATTAATCTATAGTATCCGTCTCCGTATACGCTACTCGCATTATTGGATTGAAAACTAACAGAAGAATTATAAGAAGCATTGTGTTGAAATTTTTGCGTCCACTTACTGTTCGCGCCAGTTGGTGAATTTTCATTAGATGAAGTATGATTCTCTATTGCATAATGATACTGATCTGTATTATAGATTTTTGCTCCGCTAAAATAAACAGGACCTCTCTTTTGTCCATAAACTACTAAATCCAAGCTACCACTAACCGCAACATTACCAAATTGAGGAATGGCTCTATAAGGTAGTTCTAGATGTATATTCTGCCAACCAGTTGTTGAAATCTTATTTAGCTGAACGAGCTTGTGTGTTTCAACCAAATTAACACCAGCATTTATTCTTTCTCCTGCAGCATCATAAAAACTAACTCTTAAACCTGCGCCATTATTTAAAATATCTTTTCTAAATTCGTTTTCTGTTTTAACGTCTCCATCTTTTTTTGCAATAAAAACCGAAGCTTCATAATTAGAAAGCGGGTTAATTTTAAATTTAGTCGAAGATAAAATGTGATCACCAGTGATGTGCGTGTGAAAAGGTACGTCATTTGTCTTAAAACTATGACCATAAAAGTCTGCATCATTTATAGAGCTAGTAGTATACCATTTTCCAGTTTCTTGAGTCCATTTACTGGCAAAATTTGCTATAGTAAAAGTATCTACTATACTTCTATTAAAATATACTGGATCATATTTCTGATAAGAAATATTTGTCCTCCATCCAGTTGTATTTATGTCTTGGTAAGCCATCATCTAAAAGCCTGTCTTACTGATATGTTTCCTTGCAAGTAACCTTGGCTTGATACACTTAGTTGCTGATTAGTTATTCTTCCTGTACAACCAAATTGTCTAGAAACACTATTATTATACAAATCATTCATTGTTACATTTAACCTCGCCTCGTTGCCATTGATCGATAAATCATCTCCAAATTTTTCTCCATCTATCGACATGCTTATTTCAATAGTATCAATAGATACTCTCGTAGGGGCACTTTCTCCAATATGATAAGAGGGGGTTCTTTGTGCTGTTGCGCTATAATCAAATCTTTGTACATGATCAATTTTACTATCTATCCCACTACCACTAACAAAAGATGCTGCGCCATTTAATAAAGTTGTTTCGCTTTGTGTTAAACTTACATTACTCTCAGCTAAACTACTAGATGTAATTGGTCCATAAACATCAAAAGTGACACTCATCGGTACTGCAGCAAAAGGCTCAACAGCAAAACTTGTACTAGTTAAATACATTCCTTGAATATCAACACCAGCTAAATTACCAGTAACAGGATCTTCCCCCATAGACAATATATCAAAGAAATTACTAAAATTATCATCCATGTAATAATTTAAAGTAAGCTGACCTTTTAATGGCTCAGTTGCTCCGTATCTCGGCTCACCATCAGAATCTGCAAGAATACTGCCGTCAACTAATCTTTCTACTTGAACATTCGCTCCCATAGACAAAGTCGCCTCAGAAGCAAATATTCCAGAATCATTAATTTTTACGGCGCAATCTTCATATTTTAAAAATACAGCCATCTCTTATCTCCTTGTCCCGCGAAGTAGTCCGCCCGCCCTTTGCTCTTTTTGAATTTCTTCTTGAACTAATTTTCTAATATTTTGAGCAAATTGATTTATGTTTTGATCCTGTCCTTTCTGTCCGTTGCTTTGTCCTTGGCCTTGTTGTGATTCGGTCTGTCCACTTGCAACATCAAAATTCATATTAAGATTAAAGTTTTGACTTCCGCCCACAGGCATTGGCCCAGTGGCTCCACCATTATAATAACCTTGACTGCCATAATTTAAATTATCTAAAAATCTTTTGCCGTATTTTCTTGCAGAGGAAGCTTTAATGACGTATTCACCCTCTGTCAATACTGCAGGAATTACATCGCGTCCAGCAGGGCCACGAACTTGACCTCCTCCAGCATAACCTTTAACAGGCCCCCCTTTACTAAAATATCCAGCATCCATGGCAGATTTAGCAAATTCTTTATCATTCATACCTGAGCCAAAACCCGCCATCCTTAACTCATTTAATTCTCCAATTCTTGCTTGTTGCGTAGGGTTTAACTTACCTTTTCCTACAAAAATTCCATCTTGAAGCGCTACTTCCGCCCCACTTTTCATTTTAACAAATTCTCCAGAAGCAATTTTATTAGCTTTGACACCTTTTCCTATTTTTGACATTCCAAAGGCTAAAGCTGCGCTTGCAGCGAGCCCAATAATTGTAGACATTAATTGTTTTTTCTTAGCTTGTTTCGCTTGCATTTCGGCTTGCGTTTCTTGTTCAGCTGCGGCCTGCAAAGAAAGTTCTCTTGTTGCTTTAGGTACGCTATCATAAAACTCGCCAAAAAATCTAGCACTTTTTGAATCGTCAAATGAACTACCGAAAGTATTTATATGTTTGCCATAAGCATTTCTAGCTTTATTACTAACTTGACCTCCATTGGCAAATCCAGCCATAGATAAAGTACCTTTGTTAAGTTGATCCATGCCTCCAGTACCTAAGCGTTGTACCGCTTCTCTACTCATTACATATTCACCATTTGTAAGCATTGCGGGTACACGACTACCATTTCCCACATATCCTCCAGTAGCAAATCCAGTAAAGCCAAGCTGTTGCACAAATTGACTCGACGCTTGTTGTAAAAATGCCTGCTGTATAGTTTGCAAGAAAGAGTTTGCAATTCCAAGTAATGTATCTCCCAAGTTATCTGTTTGATTTACAATTGCAGATAAAGCATTAGTCATGCCGTCCTTAAAAGCAGAAGGAACTTCGTTTCCTAGCTTAAATGCGAAGCCATCAATTTCAGTTTCTAAACCTTCTCCAAATGCTGAAGTCCCTGCTTCAAAAAGTAAAGCGTCTAAGTTTTGCTGACCCTTCGCTCTTTCATTTTCTATCTGTGCATCTATTTTACTTTTCTCTCCTTCTCTTTGTTGGTCTGCAGATAATATAGGCCTAAATTGAGATAGCACCTGCTCACGAACTCCTGGATTTAACTGTCTTCTTGCGAGAATTTTTCTCACGTTTTCAAGTGTGTCAGAATCACTACCTCTAACTTTAGCCAACTCATCCTGCAATTCTGCTATCGCTTTAGAACTCTTCTGATTGTTAACTACCAAGTTTCGTATACTCTTTAGTGATTTTTCTGCTCTGCCTACTATTATACTCTCTGGAATATCCACTTGTGCTATCGTCTTAACATCGCCACTTGATGCTTGATCTCCAACTGTCGGCAAATCACCGCCAGCCTGTCCAGCGGCGCCTGCAGGTCCTTTGGTGCCAGGTATTCCCTTAACAGCGTTAGCTATTCTTTCAGGTAAGCTGTTCAGTGTTCTGATTAACAAAACTTCAATCGTTGCCTGCTCACTTAGAATACTAGTATTAGCTTCTAAAGCCTTAGAATTTAAACCTGTAGCTGTAATCAATTGTACATTTGCAGTAGCCTGTTCGATAGCTATTCTTCTTTCTATCTTACCTCTTTCGTCAATTGCATCTCTTTGTAGCCTTAATCTTTCGATATTTGCATCTGTTTGTTGTTGTATGCCTGCGCGACCTCCTCTTCGGTTTAAAGGATCTGATAACCTTAAATCAATTTTGTCAAGACTTTTTTGTAGTTCAAGCTCTACTCCTTGTAATTCTTTTTGAAGAGCTAAAGTTTTTGAAAATAATTCATCTTGCGCCCTTCCTACTGCAGTAGCATTTTTTAATTTTACCCGTTCAATTTCATTAGCTACGATAGCATTTAGCTTTTGGCGGGCGGCAGTTTCATCTATTATATCAATTTGATTTTTAAGCAGTCTTAACTGTTCCTTAGTTTGCTCTAATCCTTCTTGCTGTTCAAAGCTTTGCGCTGCTGCAAATCTGTCATCATCGGGATCGCTTCCAATCGCCGTTGGACCTCCTGAAATTTTCAAAGCATCTTCTATGGCTTTTCTAGGATCTTTAAAAAATTGCTGAATTATTTCACCTCCTAATTTTACAGCGTCATCAGCCCTACCAAAATTATCATTAATTATTTTTCTAAACTCCTCAGCCCTTTCCGCTGAAAACTTTTTCAAATCTACTCCCTGTTGAGCGTTTATTGATTGGTTTTGAAACCTAAGCCTTTCTACTCTATTATCAAATAAATTGCCAACTATGCTATTTCTAAAATTTTCAATTTTTCCAGCCAACTTTATATTAAAACTTTCAGTTCTTATTTGGGACTGAATCTCATTAAGACTCTTTGAAAATTGTTCGTTTATACCTGCAATAATATTATTATACTGAGTTAATTTGTCTGTTAAGTTATCTACTTCTGTAGAAACTTTGTCTACTACAGGGGTACTGTTGGCCAAGGCCTCGTTCAACAATTTAATAGCGTTAAGTAAATTTTCTGCACCTTCCTCTGTGTTAAGTTCATTTTTGTTTCCTTTTTTATTTGTGATTTTAAGTTCTGGAACGAGTGTTTCTGTAACCTTCGTAAGGGCATCCTTAAGCCGTTCTTCAACTTCTTTGTTGTTACCTGCTGCAGCCTTCACTCCCTCTAGTAATTGTATCCTTAAAATGCCTGCGGCCTTTGTACCTGCATCTGTCACCAAGGATGTAACGCTCTTTCTTGGTGGCCCGCTTCGAGTGTCTACCGTCATCGTTGTCACTTCGCGGAATTCTTTAAATTCCCCATTCTCTGTTATATTTTTTATGTTTTTTCGTAGATTTTCTCTTACGTCTTTATCGAAAGTTAATAGTAAACCTGAAAGATTTTTTACGAAATTTTGGTCCCCGCCTGCAGCATCTTTCTTAAATTGTTGTGCGCTTTTTAAAAGATCTTCTGATAATTCTTCGTTTGTTTTATTAAATGAGTTGCTTTGCTGAGAGAATTCATTTACAGCTTGTTCTAGTTGAGTTAGATCTCCAAAATTGTTAGCTAAGGTCTCCCTAAATTGAACACTACTAATACTCTTAATAGCTTCTTGTATTGCTTTTTTATTTTCGTTTATATCCGCTTGAGAAAGAGAAGGGTCTTCTAAGGCTCGTCTTCTTCGTAAAATATCTTGCCCTATTGTAGCATCTGAAGCTTGCTCTTGTCCAAATTTTGACAAACTTGCTTTGATTTCGTCAAAACTCAACTCCGCTGCTTTTTGCATTCCTAAAAATGCCGCAACACCTGTTGATGCTAGAACTGTTATCGCTTTTATAAATGGACCACCTGGTACAAACATAGCAATCATCCCTGATATTGCAACACCCTCTTGCGCTCCCTGTAAAGCTCCTTGTGTTGCTCTTTGTTCGCGACTCATTTCTGCCCGTTCCATACCTTTAAACATTGCATCTTGGATGCCTGCAAGCAACATTGGCCCAGCGAATGCTGCAGCGCCCATCAAACCTTCCCCAACAGCACTTAGGACCTTTCTACCACTACTTACTCTCCTACCCACTGTATCTCCTCTAGAAGATAATGTAGCTTGCCTTTTTTTATTATCGTTAATTTGCCTCTCTATATCTTCGCGGTTTCTTACTTGCTTTAAGTTTTCTTGTTCAGCCTTAAGAATGTCGTTGTTTATTGTTCTGATTTGATTTTGCTGGATGGTTATTTGGGCGTTAGATGCATTTTGTTTTTTTGTCTCCATTCCCATTCTTGCAGATATTACGCGACGCTCTTTCTTTAAAGCTTCAAGCTTTTTATCACTTTTTGCAGCATTAGTTGCGGTTGCTCGAATCCTCTTCTCTTCTTTAACTATTTCTTTTTTTAGTTTGGCAGATTCTTCTGACAATTTAGCTCTTTCCTCGGCAGCATTAGATATCTTTTGCTGTTCGGATTCTATTTTGGAATTAGCTTCTTGTAGAAGTTGACTTTGCTTGTCATATTCTTCGTTTGCTTGGGCAGCGGCGGCAGATGCAGCGTCAAGATCTGTTTGATTTTGAGAAAGTGTTTGGTTTATGTCAGCAAGCTGCTGCTCTAATTGCTCCGCTTCTTTTTTAAGTTTACCTAAATTAAGTGCATCTTTAGTTGACTCTAATCTACCTGAAGGTAAAGCAAAATTAGGAACAAAACCTCCTGCAGCGCTCATCACTCTTTTTTGGCGAAATACGTCTTTTAATCCTCCAGGTTCATCAATAACATTTGTAACTGCCAAACCAGAAGGATTACCTGAACTTTTTAACCTTGGGCTTCTATTTACTCGTATTGCAAAATTTGGGATACCTGCAGCTTTTTCTCTTCCAATTGAATCTTGTAATGCAGGTAGATCAGAAGCTCTTATAGATATATTAGGAAGAAAACCTTGTGCGGCTGTTTTTTGTCTAGATTTATCTTTTATTACTTTACTAGCTAATCCTCTTTTACTCGCCAACCCATACTCTTCAAGCATAATTTTCTCAAGCATACTTTTTTGACTTGGGGTACTAGTTGCGCTAATTTTTGCATCCCATTTTTTCTGTGCATCTGCCTTACCTTGTAAGCCAAAAACTTCATCTATTCTTATAGGTAAACCATTTTTAAAATCAAATCTTTCCCCTCCTTTTAAATGGTCTACAGTTTTCTGAGTTACATACTGAAGAGCTAACTCAAATGTTCTTCCTAAAAATTGAGGTTTTGCAGATTTATCTAAAAATTTCTCGAAATCTGTAGATTTAAAATTAGCGTCACTACCACCTGGAAGTAAGCTTCTAGCAATACCATCAATTGCACGGGTCATCTCTGCTTTTAAAGCCTCCTGATAGGAGCTATTCTTATCAAGTCTAGCTACACCTACCCCTTTAGCCGTAATTGTAGAGCCTCTAGGAAAGGGAACTTTATCAAATATCTCCGACTGAGGGACAGACATATTGACACTTCCATTCTCGCCTGCCTGAGGAATAACAACGCCATATGGTGTACCGTCAAAAGTAAGATTTACAGCTCTTTTGCCCTTACTAGTTGTACCTGCCCGCTTTCTTTGTTCATTTCTTAATACAACATTTGACGAAGCTTTTCGAAAAGCTTTTATATCTTTTTCTTTGTAACCAGCATCTTGTACTACTTGGGAATCTATTGCATCAGCAACGCTTGTGTATCCAGAAAAGTCAATTTCATTGTTTTCTAACTTCGTAATTAACTCATCTTTTTCAAAACCATCCAATGCAGTTGTCCAGGGTGTTAAAGCGTAATTTGGAATAAAACCTCTTGACCCTCTAATTTTCTTTGCGCCCTGCGGCATTCCAAAACTACGAATCATATCAGGATTAAAAATAGCATCACCTCCTGAACCTGCAAAATTCTTAACAAATACCTCTCCAGTATTTGCAACCATATCAACAATTTCTTTACCAGTGTCAAAACCTTTTAATGTAACTGGTCTTTCAGATTTACTTACTCCGCCAACGCCAAGCTTGATGTCCATCATTTCTTGTGCGGTAGCATTAGCATAGTTTGGTATAAATCCTCTGGCTGATGTAACTTGAGACCTACCCCGTTTTCCCGAAAGCGCAAGACCAGCGCTTCCACCAACCACACCCATTTGCCCCAGTGTTGAAGCGAGCTGTCTAGCAAGACCTACTTGTTTATTATATTCTGTTGTTGTTCTTGATACTTCATTAAACAAGAATTTAGCTTGTGCAGCTTTATTACCTTCTAAACCTTCTAAGACTCTATTTATTCTTTCGTTAGATTGTAAAGTAGTAAGTATTGAATCTTGTAAAGCTTTTTGTTGTACTGCAGCTTTGTTTAATCCTAGAATATTTTTAAAACTTTTTGCTGCGAAAGTTGTGACATCAATAAATAATTTACCAATCAAACCTCCGATCAAGACTAAACCAGGTCCACTAATGATAGTACCTAATCCTTTTAGTATGCCGTTGGCTAAGTTACTACCAATTCCTTCGCCATCTAATAATCTAGCTGCGCCTTGTGATAAATCATTAACCATGTTAAGGACTTTTTCAATTCCTGGCCCAACAGTTATTTGACCTACTGCCGCAGATAATTCCTTAATACTAACTAAAGCTTGTGAGCTTAATGCTGAAAGCGTTTGGTTTAGTTGATCATTTTTACGAATAGCTTCGTCTGTTGCGCCTGCAGAGGTTACAACTGCACGCTGATAAATTGAATTTTCACTACTTAAATCTTTTAATGCTGCTTTTAGAACGTTGATCTGAAACACTCCACCAACTTGCTCTGCAACTGCAGATTTAGTAGAGTCTGTCAAACTATCGTAAGTTTTAGCTAACTGCTGAAGGATCATCATTGCAGGTAACGTTTCTCCGCGAACGTCTCTAACTGCAATACCTAATTCTTGTAATCTATCAAGAGTATCACTTCTTTGTATACGAGTAAAAATAGTTTTAAATGAGTTACCTATAACTGCTCCCCCACGAGCAGTAATCTGTTGGGCTGAAGTAACTGCAGCCACAAGTTGATCAAAGTCTAATCCTGCATCCTGCGCTACAGCACCTGCTCTACTTAAAGCGTTAATCAAATCTTCTGAAGAAACAGCGAACTCAACGTCAACAGCAGCCAGTTTACTAATTATTTCTGCAGTGTTTAATCCTGCAGTAGCAAAACTATTAATAGTTGCAGTTAAACCCTTAACAGAGTCAGCTGCCTTTAATCCAGTAAGTCTTGTAAGAATCAGAGCGTCTTGAGTACGCTTTAAAGTTTCTTCCATACTTAAACCTTGGCGAGAAAACTCTAGTGCAGCCTCAGAAACTGTGTCAAATGATTGAGCAGTATTTCTGGCAACATTAAATAACTGTTTACCAAAAGTATTAAGTTGACTTGCATTAGCCCCAAGAACTACGTTAACTTCTGCAAGCCTTTTTTCTAGCGCAATTGTTTCTTGCACTAAACTTTTAAACGCATTCGAAATTGAATTAATTACTCCGACAGAAGCCCCGAACGCAATAACACGAGCATTTGAAGCCTCAATAGACTTTGTAAATTCGTCTGCAGAGGCAGTAATTTTACCTAACGGTTGAGTAAAAGACCTAGCGTTTAATTTAACATTTAGTCCTCCTCGAGCATTAACCTTTTGGATAGCTCGTTGAATATCCTTTTCTAGACCAACTTGGCCTAATCTAATTGTAGCATCTGGTGTCGCCATATAAGTTCCTTATTCCTTTATATGACTATTACACTTATTGTCCAGAAAGCTTCATTAAATCATCCATAGAAAGTTTTCCTCCTTTTTTTACAGCCTCGTCTCTTAGCGAAACAGTTTTGCCAACTCCAGTCTGTTGTTTAATCTGATCTATATCTTCTTTGGTTGCACCAAACAGTGTTGTTGCTCCGTCTCTATCTTCGACTTCCTGCATTTTTTGCTTAGCCTTTTCTGCTGAATTTGCATAGTCAATTAAAGCTTCTGGATCGCTTTTTATACTCTCTGGAATATTATCATTATTTTCAAATATGCTTTTGAATACTCTAGTAAATACTATAAGTTTAATTTGATTGTAAGTTAAGGCGCACACAGGAAGACCAAAAAATTTCATAGAATCTTCCGCAAAAGGAAAGTATACAAAATAAAAATCTTCAAGAACTAGCTTTTTAATATTTTCCTCAGAATATATATTGAAAGCCTTATTGTATACTTCAATTACTTTCTTAAGTTGCTTGTCATCAAGCTCGCCATAAGTTTCTTCATTAAAAATAGGTCTTGTAAGTTCCGTGTCATAGTAAAAACTTTTAATAATGTAAAAGTCATTAACTCTTTCCATAGAGTATTTTTCACAAGTGGTGCCAACGAGTTGCTGCTTTTCATACAGCTTTTCGTTTAGTTTTGCGCGTTCAATTTCAATAAGTTGATTTTGTTGGTCAATTTTACTCTTAAGAAGTAAGTGCGACTTTTGAGATTTAAGTATTTCTATGAAATCTTCAAGCTTTTTAATTTCTTCGTCATCACTATCTTCCCAATCCCCACTTTCACGGAGAAAACTTAACATTTCCTCTTCTGTAGGTACGCCTCTGAATTTAGCGTCAGCATAGTAATCATCTTGAATCTCTTCAAGATCAACTTGATCGTGAGTAGTTAAATGCTTTATGTAAACCTCTACATCAAATAACTGAGTAGTTGTATATCCGCGACTAATGTCACGAAACATTTTCCTATAATTTTTTTCTTGCACATTTAAACGGTGCCAGAATCAATATCATTTTCTAACTTTTCAAAATCTTCTTCTTGTGCATTTTCACTAAAGAACCAAAAGCTAACAATAGTTGTGAGCTTGCTACGAATGGAATCATAAAATTCGTTATCGTCATCTTCTTCCATTGAGTAATATGCCTCTCTTTTTTCCTCAAAAGTCTCTCCGTCGAATAAAGGTATAGCCTCAGACTCTTCCTCGTCCTCTTTATGGATATGAGTAAGGTTTAACATGTACCATGTGATAACACGATTCTGAGCCTTAGTATCAGCAGTATGATTAAATAATGAAGAGTACCCCATTTCTAAATCAATAATTTCTCTTTTGGTGCCATTAATTTCTTCTTGAATCTCTTCTACTTTTTTCTTGTCTTTTGCGGTTTTCCTCTTTTTGATATTGACTTCTTCAAAATCTAAGATCAATCGCTGATGTTGGCTATAAAGTTTTTGTAAGTTAATTGCATCTTCTTCGGTCATTAAACCTCCAGTGTCGCTATACTTTTTTGATAGCATAGCTTTTGTAAGTATGCCTTTTTTAACACAGTTACTAATTTCAATGCTGTATTCCATCTCCGCCTCTTCAATTTGTCTACGAGACGGCTTCTTAATAATAACACGATAAGGCACAGCTTCCTCAACCTTCTTTTTAACGACAACTTCTTCGCCGTCCTCAGTCTTCTTGGTAACCTCCTGCTCGACCTCTTCCTGTTTGTTGACTGTAAAAGCGTAGATATGTTTACGCTTCTTTTGTAATTCGATAGTTTTTTCTTCTGTTGCTTCCATTGCCTTATTCCATATAATACTAGTTAAATTTAAAACTTATAGTAAACTCTTCCATTTCCGAGTCTATTTTACGCACAGCCTCATTTCCTATATCCAAGATTCTTTTTCTAAGATGACGCAACTTATCGTCATCAAAATAATCCGCTTGCTCGATGATTGCGGAATAATCCCTAGGTAAATTCCTTTTTAACTTGGCAAAATGTATCGAATGCTCTTTCTGCAGATCTTCTATTAAAACTAAAAAACCCTTAAAAAGAGATACCGTATTCCTATCGTAATGTTGTTGCAATAAAGATTTTGCGTCCATAAACCTATAATATAATATTAGGCGTGTTTAAAAAATTCAATAATCCTGTGTAATTATAGTCAAATGACAGAACTTTTTACAGACGAAGACAAAAATGAGGTAAATGGTATATTTGACTTACTGCATGACACTTTCGCAAAGACTATTACTGTATTCCACGATGCGAAAAAAACAATAACTAAAGATATTGGATTTAATTCAGTATATGGAACTGTCGGTAGCACAGAAAGCATAAGTTACGAAACAGTTAGCTTTACTGTACAAGCTAGAATAAGATTTGATAGAGTTCTGGATGAACAAAACTTTCCTGAAGCGGGAAGCTCTATCAGGATAGATAAACCAGCAGGTCAAGCAAAGGTCACTGTCAAAATTGCAGACTTCAGTAAAATTGACGGAGCAAAAAGGGTAGAATATTTAGGTAAAAGATATTTCATAGTTAGTGACTACAGACCCCAAGGCTTTTTTGATACAAGATATTATAGCTTTTATATTCAACCCATAGAGTAATGGCGGCAGGTAGAGCAGGTATAAATAGGTCAGCCTTGTCGCGCACGCTTAAGAGTGCTAAATTTACACGCGCACTAAAGCCTGACTTCAAAAGATTATTCATGAATTATTCTAAAAAAATAATTCGTCAAATGTTAAATGAATTCGAGTCACATCCTGTTACTCAAGAAATTTCTGCAGGCCCAAAAGCCTCGAACATCAGCAAAACACTATCAGGAAAAGGCAACCTTTTTTCATTTATAGGCTTTGAAAGCGGTAAAGACCCAATCAAACCACTAAGGTTATTACTAGAAAGAACAACAGTAGAATTTTTAGCTATATCTAAAGGTACTGTAGATTTTAAAGTCAACTTCCCAACTAATGAACAAATTTACGAAGTAACACAAATGCCATGGGCCAAAGGCAGAAGTTGGGTTCGTGGAGTGGAACACGGAATGTCTGGAATTGGACAATACATGTACGGCAATAAAGATTTTTCGCAAAGTCGCTCTGGAAGTGCTATACAAAACAAAGGTAAACTTCGCGGTGGAAATTTCAGAAATACATCTTATATATCAGAAATAAGAAGAAACTTTATAAAGAACCTTAGAAAGTTCTCTACAAAAAATTTGAGCACCTAAATAATGCAACCACAATTTCAACATAAATTAATTACGAGTTTTACTCTCTGGCTAGATAATCATCTACTAACAAAGGGTCAAGCTTTTAGAAATATCAGTAATCACGCATTAATTCATAATTCAGACTCAACTTTAGCTGACCAAACTGTATTTTCTAGTGCGTACAAGCAATGGGTGTTTGACTCAAGCGTACCGAATGCAACTGTTAATAACTTTGTTAGTGGTTTAGGTTTTACTGATTTAAATAGGTCATTACATAATGATTTAAAAATTGATTACAATAATGGCAGGATTATGTATGACTCAAGTAATACCGCCATAACGTCATCAACAAAATTTCAGATGAATTTTGCAGTCAAAGACTTCAACATATATGTTACAGATGAAACAGAAGAAGATTTAGTTATTGAAAATAAATATAATACAAATAATAGATACTCCACATTAACAGATTCCACCCCAATTGAACCATACGTACCTGTTACTCCAGCAATCTTTGTTTCTTTTCAGGAAAGTCAAAACAAGCCATTTGCATTAGGTGGGCTTGATGAAACCTCTACTGAAATCAGATGTGTTGTATTTGCTGAAAATTCGTTCCAATTAGATGGAGCGCTTTCTATATTAAATGATTCTAATAAAAAAACAATCGCTCAATTAGAGTTTGAAGATTATCCTCTGAACGAATTTGGTGATTTAAAAACAGGAGCAAACTCATACAACTTAACAGATGGCGACGGAAATCCTTTCTTTAGCTACACGGGGCTTGCGGCTAGCAAAACAAGTCAATTCTTTATTGAAGATGTAATCGTATCAAAATTATCAGACAGGGTTAAACAAAAAATTAATCCAAATTTATTTATAGGTTTTGTAGACTTTCAAATATCCAAACATAGAAATCCACGACTATAATTTCCCATTTTACAAAAAATAATGTAATATCCACTAAAGGTTTAACTTAAATTTTAACACAACACTACCATGGCAAGAAACAGAGTAATTTATCAATCCGAGGCATTATACGTAAGTCCCAACGCTACAGGTTATCACTATGCAACTGGAGATGGCGTATCTGCTGCAGGTTCGAAAGGCGTAAATAACGTTAACTCAGCTACGCTAGCCCAAAAAACAAGTAATTACATCGGTAATAACACGGGTACATTAGTTGAGCAATTAACAAGAGTTCAAAGTGCTAACTATAGCTTTACAGTTAACAGGCAAGATGTCAATGAATATGGCAAGCTCGCTAGAATTGACGCTATTTCACTTGAACCACCAACAGTCAGCTTAGACTTTACCTATTTTATAACAGACGGTCGCAACGAGCTTTTACTTGACTTTCCAATTGATGGTACAGCATCTGCTGCATCAGGTCACTTGCAAGCTCGTCCAGGCCAAAACTTTTTTATCCAAACTGCTGCGGAAGGTTCAGATGCACAAGGATTAAGCGATGCTACTCATCAAACTTCTGATATTATTGGACTTGGTAACGGCTTCCTTTCTGATTATACCGTAGAGGGTTCCGTCGGTTCATTACCTACAGCTTCAGTCACTATTGAAGGTTTTAATCTCATAGGCTCTACTGGAACTGTAGATATCGATACTCCAGCAGTGTCCCTAGAACAAGGTACAAAAATTGCAGATATCAAGTTTGCGCTTCCAAAAGCAACAGGTGACAATGATAATGATGCAGGTCCTAACTTCATGACTTCTGATATTTCTGCTTTGCGCCCAGGCGACATTAGCTTAACATTTAGACGTAAGGGTGGCCCTGGAGCATGGGATTATCCAAGCTTAATAAATACAGTTACTGGTTCTTCTGCAGAAGATGCAGTCACAAGTTTAAATGTTCAAAGCTTTACGCTGTCATTACCTTTAGCAAGAACACCAATTGATCGTCTCGGTAGTAAATTTGCATTTGCTCGAGTTGTTGATTTCCCAGTTGTTGCAACAATGACAGTCAGCGCTCTCGCGCAAGATCTAAAAGAAGGCAATCTTGTTGACCTACTAGATGACTCAACCGAGAGAGATCTTCGTGTGACCATGAAAAAACCAGGTACAACAACAAATGCTATGCATTTTGACCTTAGAGGCGCAAGACTAGATAGTGAAAGTATTAGCTCTGACATCGGATCCAACAAGAGTGTTGACTTAACCTATTCTGCTCAAATTGGTGGTCCAGAAGATACCGTACACGGCGTATTTATTTCTGGAATATTCAATGATGGAACTCAAAAAGCTAAAACAAACTTCCCATCAGCGTATAACCTCTAATACATATTAATCTTAATTACCCTCAATTGCACCACAAACTTCGGTTTGTGGTGTAATTTTTTATAGGTATAAGGATGTCTCTCAATAAAATAACATACGAAGCCTTAGGCTTGTTTATTAGTGATACTGGATCATCGTATTCAGCGAATCAAGATTTTTCTTTAATTAATCTAGTTCAGGACGCCTCTTTTGATTTTAATATTAATCGAGAAAATATAAAACAAATTGCAACTACCCCAAATGACGACTTTGTAGCTCAGCCTGTCATTAATGAACCTACAGTTAATTTAAATTATTCCTATCTTGCGAATCAACTATTTTTAAACGAAAAAAAACTAGGATTTCATATTGGTGACGATAATTCTATTTTTAAAAATCACACATCAACGGGGATAGATGATAAAAACATTTTATTTTTAGTTGCTAATAATAGAGACTTTGATGAATTAGCATTTGCAACTAACTTTACTGGTTATGATATATTAGGGTTAGGAAACTGTTTTCTAACAAACTATTCAATACAAGCAGGCGTAAATGACTTTAGCAGAGTTTCTGTTTCTTATTTATGCTCAAATGTTGAATATGATAAATATGATGCCAACAGTAAATTACCCTCAATTAATCTAGTTAGTGGTAATCAAACAGATCCTTTTACATTAACAGTTACAGATACTGGATCTTCTGAAGTAGATTTCTTTAGATCAAGTGACATTACGCTTCAATTAGAAAACCCAGATTTTGGAGCTGAAATTAGCGGCGGTCACTTACAAAGCTTTAATATTAATGTACCAATAGAAAGAAATGATCTTTATGGTTTTGGCTCAAATTATGTTAGAAACAGAAAAATAAAGTTTCCAATTATGGGTAATATTAATTTTTCACTTGTTGCTCATCAATTTAACACTGGTAATCTTGCTAATATTTTTAATCAAGATTCTGCATATAATTTTCAAATAACGCTATTTCCTCAGCGTAATAGATCTTACATACAAGCAAACCCAACTGGAAGTGATGCAAGCTCTGATTTCACAGTTCGACAGGTGGATGGATTTGCGGATGCGCAGTCATTTACTATAACAAAAGCGGGTAAAATTACTTCATTCAGAATAACTCCTGCCCAATCTAATTCAGATGGAGACTCATATACATTAAAATATAAGCTTTACAGAGGAGAAGGAATTGGCGGTCCAATAATGGAAACAGGCTCTACAATTTCTACAATATCAACATCGGTTACAGATCCAGCAAAATACCAAGATATAGAATTTACTCTTACTGGAGAACATTATGTATACGTAGACGAAGTTTTTACATTTGGCTTTGATAATGATGATGCTAGTGATACAGACATTTTTGCATACAGCGGCTGCAGCAGCGACTTTTATGCTGGAGGCCGCTTTTATTCTAATTACGACTTTGATACAGATGTTGATGCCGCAGACGCAGGATCAAGCTCAGACGCCGCACTCATGGCAATATCTCTAGATCAAATACCAATGACCTATGAAATTGAAGGCGCAAGAATGTTAAGTCAGAGTTTTAATTCCTCAATTGGTAGTCTGTCTACAGTTGATGCTAATTTTCAATTTCCAATAACAAAAACAAAAGGCTTACAGTTAACATCTAAATTCCTTGAGTCTAGTTTTGCAACAGAGTTTACTGAAAGTATAGAAAAAACCTTATGGATAGTACCAGATTAAAATGAGATTTAAAGCGCAGACAGCCGTTTCTTTTAAAAGCCCAACCACACAAGGGACTGCATTAACAAACTCTTCTACATTTAACTGGAATAGTGGCTCATGGAGCTTGTCAGGGTGGGTATACATTCCTACGGGAATTACAAATGGTTATTTTTTTATTGGAGAAAATTCTTCCAGCGGGCAAACTAGAATGTTTTTTGGAAAAAGCGGCGCGTTAGGTTACAATTTTAGAATTTATGGGCAAGATACTTCTGGCGTATCTGCTTCAACACTTTTAGATAAATGGGCACACATTATAATTACTTATGATTCATCATCCAATACCTCAAACATCTATGTAAATAATTCTTTACATGATACCCTAACAGGCTTAAATCCATCATCCGCAAGCGTTCCAAATGGAATTGGTATTGGTGGGCGAGCTTATAATTCAACTGCTACACAAAGTGGTCATAAATGGTCACAATTTACTTGGCACCAAGGGCACGTACTCACAAGTGACCAGCGTTCAGTAATATATGGTCAGGTAGGTTATAATGACTTAAATGGCCAACAAAAACTAGACCTTAATATAACAGCTTGGTATGATTTTATGAATGATGTTGCGGATAACAAATTTGGAAAGAATGCTGAAGGTACTAGTGCGTATGACCTAACTCTTGTACAATCAGATCCTTCCTCTGGCGGCGTCGAACTAAAATCAGGTAATTTTGCTAAAGGTATTACCAAAACAACAGGAGATAGAATAACTCAAATAACCAGTGCAGGCACAAACTCTCTAACACTCACCGCCGATACAACAGATTTAATTTATGTACCAAGGTATAGAATTCGTAATGCCAAAACAAACAATTCAAAACCAGTAATAAACTTTAATCAAAATAATGCAACCATAACAGACCAATGGGGCAATAATAATGAAGACGGAAGTCAAGAACAACATTTTTTACTAAATACAGAAGAATTAAATGGCAAAGACCTAACAATTATTGTCGTGCATCGCGAATCAGAGCATTCTGGCCCAGCTACAATATTTTCTTCTACAGGAACTAACGATGCAGAATCAAAAGAATTATGGTTTTATTCAGAAAATAATATACATAAGTTTGCGTACGGAGGCGTAGTACAAGCAGCAGTTGGTCACGATACGATGAATTACAATTATTTTAATCTTGTTATCTATAAATTAACAGAACAAGAAGTTAAAATTCAGCATCGCGTACTTCTTTCAAATAATGCGATGAAAACAAATACAAATAGCCTAAATTTTAGCAGACAAACACTAACCAACAATCAAATATCTATTGGAGCCAGAAAAGTGGGCTCTACAGCTCACGACAAAAAATACGGGGAAATAGCTGAACTCATGCTTTTTAATAGAGCACTAGGTGATGCATCAATTAGCACCATCTCTCAATCATTAGTTTCAAAATATCAATCCAATCCATAAAACAAAATGTCAAAACAAGGGTCAGTATCAAATTATGATCAATCCGTTATTATCAATGGATTTAGATTATCTGGTGTTCAAGACTTAAATGGATCATATACTATACAGAAAACTCCTATAAATATATTAGGTCAAGGCCATGTATTATCTTTACTAAACGCCCCGACAGAAGGAAATTTTAGTTTCTCAAGAAATATGATTTCAGAAGATCCGCTTTTAAATCTTACTGGAAATCTAGGTTTTTCAGGAACAATTGACTACTTAGAAAAAAGTTTTGGTTTTTCTGGAGGTTACTTAACAAGCTATAGCGTGTCTTGTGGAATTGGACAGATTCCAACAATTAATACAGACATAACAGTATTTGGAGATATTGGCAGTGGCTTATCACATTCTGCAACAGGTACTCATCCAGCAATTTATACGCCAAGTCAGGGTTCAATTTTTATTGAATGCGAAGGAACAGGTACAAACCGCATAACAAACTTTGATTATAACATCAATATGAATCGTCAGCCTATCTATAAAGTAGGCTCAAAAGACCCAGTTGAAGTCTGCCTAATTAAGCCATTGGAAATGACTGCCAATTTTACTTTAAGTGTGGATGATTATGAAACTAAAAGGGTACTGGACATATTAGAGTCCCCACAAACATCGAATATTAAAGTTCTAATAAAGTCAGCGGATCTAAGTCAAACACTACAGACTTATGAAATTACAAACGCTTCGCTTGTATCTGAAACGCTATCCTCGAGTACAGATGCAGAAATGACCGTTAATTTATCGTATCAAGGGTACGTAAACTAGCTTTGACTTGTAGAGGCATCGTTGCCAGCAACTTGTAGCGGTCCAACGCTATTAAACTCGTAAGTTCTATACTTCTTAACAAGTCCATCAATATTGTCTTGTGTAGCTTTTACTAAATTGTAATAAGTTTTCGCAGACTCATTACGATTATTTCTAGTAATTGATGTATCTTGATCTCTAAGAGAAATAAAGTCAGAAGAAGATGCTATACCTTTTAAAACGTTACGTGCTTGTTTTTTATACCAATGCAACATATACATCTCATAAAATATAGCCTCTTGTTCTATACTAATAGAAGCATTAGCTCCAGATAAAGTTGTGTCTAATAATATGTTAAGCTGGCCCAGATTAGAATCGAGCCACCCAGATATATAGTCTGTTTGTGTTCTTCTATGGATTTCGTCGGTTTGATCTTCCGCAAATTCTCCATCCCAAATTTTAAATGCAAGTTCTCCGAATACGTTCGCCATTAGAAGCCTTTCTTTAATAATGCAGCAAGCTTTTTACCTTGTGGACTTTCAGGATCAACAATTGGTTTTGTAACCATAACAGAATTACCTTTACCGCCTTGAGTTCTAGCTTTAAATTCTTTTAAAAGTTTATTTTTCAATGTTGTTCTGTTGCCTGAAGGTAGTAAACCAGCCTTCACAGCAAGTCTTTGCATATCTGTAAGATTCATACCTGCGATATTTTCTTCAAAAACCTCAAGAGTATTAGTCTTAAATGGATTAACTTGATGAACACCCATTATCTTTTCTAAGTTTCTAATTTCTTCTACATCTGTTTTACCATCTGCGACCTGCATAGTTTCAAGCTCTTGCTTTTTTGAAACTCTTTTTGTTCTTTTTGTTGTTGTCTTTTTTCTAGCCATAATAAATTCCTTTCTCCGTTTCTTTTGTTTACACTTATAATACAGTATATAAACAAAAAATCCACCCAAATGGGTGGATTTTCTGTGGGGTGTGTGAGGGTTTGAAATTAAACCTGAATGCCGAATAAGCCTCTATTGTCAACAACCATACGACCTTCTTCTATCATTCCGTAGTAGCCGATTTTTTGTTGTCTAACAGAGTACTGATCGTCAGCTACGAGATTAAACTCGCCGCCACTTTCAGCGTCAACAGCGACAGCTCTAAGCATTGCGTCACGACTTCTGTCTACAGCTAGAACGAGATCGTCACGACCAGATGCGAAACTTCCTCCTACGCCAGTGTAGATATCATTGTATGTTCCGCCAGTACCAAGCTCATTGATTTCCATGATGCTCATGCCGTAGAACTCTGGTAATCCGCCAGCATTAAATAATGCATCACGAACTGAATCAGGAGCAGATATACCAGCATTAGTGCCATCTGGGGTTTGGTCCTTAACGCCTTTTTCATTAATAGGGTTGTAAGACATTTCTCTCAGGCTTTCAACGATTTCAGGAGAAACGATTAGATCAGTAATACCTCTTGAACGATCAGGAGTTCCGCCAGACCATGAAGTATTATTTCTCTTTGCACGAGTTAAGAGACGATTCAAGTCATGTAGGAGTAAACGACCAGCAGTAGTAGATACAAGCGTGTGATTGGTCGCGGTTCCTGGAGCTGAACTGTCGGTACCAGCGTCAGAAAGAGTACCGAGCATAAGGCTAGCGGAAGTCTTTTCTTGCTTGAGAAGAACTTCTTGTGCCACTCTAGTAAAAGTTTTGCTAATAACGTCTAATCTGGATTTAGCAGCATACTTTCTGTCGAAATCAACTGCACTGTCCAAGCGATAAGTTGCAAACTTTAACTCGGAATGAGTTGGCATGATGGTGTTACTTGGTAAACCACCTGCTACGGACTGACTCCAAACCTTGATGTAATCTCCGTCTGTGATGTCATGATAAAGATCCAATGGGATACTTGGATTATCGTCAGCGTCAAACTGAACTGAAGTAAATAAGTTACTGATGGTTGGAGCGTTATTAACGACCTCAGCCAAAACAGGACCAATAAACTCAGCTAATGCCATTTGAGCTTCGTAAGCAACCTCACGATTCTTAGAGGCCATTGCTTTAACTAGCTCGAGCTGTTCTTGAGTTCTTTTTAATGTAATTTTCATTTTAAATGTGTTCCTCTCTTTTAGCCTAGTTTGATCATGAAGTAGTTACCAGCATAACCGTCTGTACCAGCGTCACTCGATGTACGACTTCCAGTACCGATAACAGTAGCAATTACGGTGTCGCTGTCATAATCAGCAACTCCAGTAACTTTACCAGCGTTAGCACTAAGAGCTAAGCCAGAACCGACGCCTACAGAGCCATCAACTGCATCAGCAGTGATAGTGAAGATTCCGCGAGTTGCTACAGGAACAGCTTCGCCAGAAGTTACAGCCTGCATTTCAGCCTTCTTCGTAGGATTGTAGATGAGTTTTTCTCCGTTCTCATCATGCGTTAAGGTTTGATTTAAGGTAATGCCTAATACAGCAGAACCAGCTGCAGCAGCTTCAACCTTTAAAGGTACAGTTGGCAGATAATTTCTGCCTACTGGGGAAGCATGCGCTTTGCCTAGATAAGAACTAGAAACATAAGAGATAGGATCTTCATTTAAGTTTCCAGCGCTCACTTTCACAAACACGCCGTTGTCATTGTCGCCGTTCGTACTCGGATCGCTCAGACCAGCCGAGGTAGAAGACAGTGCGTACAAATTAACAACGTCTTTGTCGTCGTATTGTTTGTATGGTAATAGTCTAAGAGCCATGGTATTTTAATATTTGATTGTTATGTTTTCTTTAAGAAAAGCGTTTTGAAATTTTTCACGAAGTGTTGGTTCTGCTTCCGCGACTTCAACATTATTATTAGGAAGCTGTTCTTCGGCCTCGGTTTTCTCGAGAACCTCTTCTACAACTTCTTCTGTTTGTTCTTCAGCAGCTGCCTCAGGCTGAACTTCTTCAGAAGCAACAGAAACATCAGAAGCTTGAAGCTCTGCAAGACGTTTTTGTACTTGCTCTTCAATCTTTTCGTTCATTTGCTTCTCGAGTTCTTCGAGGTGCGCCTTGTTTTTATGCTTCCAAACAACGGAGAGTTTTTCTTGGTAAGAATCAAAAGACTCTTCAGAAGAATCTAGATCCTTAACTTCGCTAGCGAGAATTTGTCTATCTTCATCAGATAGGTCATATTCTTCGTTAACCTTGTCCATCCGTGCATTGAAAAGCTCTTGAGCGGCGCGTTCTTGGTTTGCGCTTTCAAGAGTTTGTAATTGTTCTTGGGTAGAAGCTAACTGCTCTTTCAAGCCTTGTACGCTAGTTTCTAATTCCGCTTGAGCCTCGAGAAGTTTTTCTTTTTCAGTTTCTGCGTCAGCGAGTTGCTGCTTGTATTCTTCGTTTTTTTCACGAATTGCTTCGCTCACAACGCTTCCTATACTAGCGACGGCCTCCTGAGGAGAAAAATCATTTTTTTCAACTTCTTGGGTCAAGAGTGACTCCAGTTTGTCGATAAGTTTTTGAGTTTCCATAATTTTTACGTCTTTGATTGGTTTTACAGTGTTTTTATTAGAATGTGAACTAAAATTTTGTAGTTTATCTAAAAATTCTTCGTTATTAACAGAAATTGGCATAGAAGCTTCTCGTCTTTTTTCTTTGAATGTTACTGTTTTAGCTGTTGGCTCCTCCATGATTAAACCCTTAACATCAGCAGCGGGATTTGTTGTGAATCCAATACCTAAAGGATAAATGTTTCCAGTAACTAATCTATATACTTTAGTACCATCATCCATTTGACCTGGACCGTCCATTGCCTTGAGGTAACCTTTTAATTCTTCTATTTGAGTTTTATCGGTAACTAACTCAGCTTCTTTTAAATTATCACTACCTAAGGCGATAACATATTCGTTAAATCCAATTTCCCAACTTGCTGATACAGCTTGATGATAATCACTTTCAGCATCATTTGACATTTCAATCATGTTTGCAAATGCAGGGTTGACAGTTCTGTAAACTACAGCACCCAGTGCAATATTAAAAGGATCAACAACCTCAGATACATTTTCTATCATTTCGTTAGATCCATAAGAGGAAAAGCCAGCAGAAACAATATGACCTACAACTTTATTTTTAATATGCTCGATATTTGTTGGCTTGTGAATAAAGTATTTGTTTATTGCGTTAGCAGTTGCAGAATCAATTCCGTCGCCGTTTCTATTAAACTTGTTGACAACCGCAGCATTAAAAGCGACAGCCATCAAGTCAATGTTTTTATCTAAGTCAACTTCAGAAGGAATTAGTGGCTTTAATGGAGCTAGTGAAGCTTTACTAATATTTAACTCTCCAGTTTCTATATCTGAAGAAGCTAAAATGCTCTCGCTAAATCTAGTGGTATATTTATAAGACATCTTAATAAACGCAGCCCGCTCCTGGAACGCATGGAGCATAAGCCGTTTTATACTCCTTATCATAAGCAATCGCACAAGCCATATATGCACGATCTTCATCTAAACCTTCTGTATCTACAGATTCTTTATCGTAAGCCATGCATCTAGCCATATATTTTTGGTGCTTTTCTTTTTCTGCAGCGGGAACTTTATAGTATCCACCCTTCATTTCGCCCCCACAATGACTTGCATTTATTTTTTTCATCAATGCATCATGCGTGGGTCCAGGCATAAAAACAGTTTTGTCACCGACTTTATGAGTATGAACCTTATCAAAACCCATCTTCTTTGCCATTTCCATGGCCTCTCCAGGATTGTTAAATTCATACTTAGACATATCTTTCGCAGAAGTAATCTCAACTTCTACGCTAGAACCCTCAGTTTTAAAGTTACTTTTCAGTTTTTTCATTTTTAATCAGTTTTTGTTTGATTTTACTAAAAATTGAAATCGCTTTTGCTTGCATCCATTTTGCCCAGCCAGGCTGAGGTAAGTTCCAGCCAATAAAAGCGCCAGCTAAGATTAATATAAGATTATCCATACAAATGAATACACCCTATAAACATTTAATGAGAAATTTTGTATTACACCTCTTTTGAGCTATGATATAGTATTGCAGCTGGATAAGCTTCCAGTTTATGCTTTTCACACATATCATAAATCTCTGACTTAGTGTTTAGCTTCTCAATTTTTGACAAGTCACTTAAGCACGCCTCGAGAGTATCCTGCCACTCACCTTGTTCAGAAGCGAGAATAACAGAATGAGCTAATTGAGATACCATCTCTTTTTGTTGTTTGTTTAATCTTTTTTTACCAAAGACCTTTCTTGCAGAAGATAAAGACTGCTTGTTAAACTCTTCAATTTTATAAATAACTGATTGTACATTTTCTCTAGAGTATAAATCACTTGCTTCTTGAGGTATACCAGTTGTTCCTGATGGTCTGCCAACTTCAGCTGAAGGTCCCGAAACAGTGGGTTGATCTCCATCTTCGTCATCTTCAAACATAGGTACGCCACCAACAATAGGATTAAAATAACCCTTTTTACGCTGCTCAACATATTTTTCTTGTGCCGCGCCCAAGCCAGAGGCTTCAGGGTAAACTCCAGTCTTAATTGCATTGATTCCTTCTTCTGGCGGAAGAATACCGAGCTCAATAAGTCTTGTTACGACTCTTTGGAACTGAACTTCATCCTTAAGCTCTATATCTTCAAACTTAGCAATAGGGTATTTTCTAAATCCCATATTGTGACAAACCATTTTGATTTGAGGTTGCAAGAAGTCATTTAAGAAAGCATTTCTAGCCTCCTTTAATCTTTCTAAAAATATTTGAGCTTTAACTTGAGTATTTGCAAACTTTTCATTACCCACAATTATATTCTGCAAACCCTCTCTTATGTCTTCATTAACAATTTGATATTTTTCTGGTCCAATAACCTTTCTTAAATCTGGAATAACAAAATCAGCCTTAGTAGTATAATCTGACACAAGAACTCTACCAACACTTTCATTTTGAAATAAAGCTTGCATTGCGCTTAAATTAGCTGCACTAACACCGCCTTTATCTGGATCGTTACCCATCGTAATTAAAAGAATAACATTCTGAATAGTTCTACTAATCGCCTGATCAATCTTCTTTAATTCCATTTTCCAGTTAATGTCGTCTAATACTGGATAACCAAAAGGAATAGCAAATGGCTCATAATCCTGCTTTTTATAGAAAGAATATATAAGCTTAGCTGGATCTAATGTGATATATGCGCCATCATTACTCCATTTATTAGAGGTGATATTTTTTCTTAGCTCAGGGTCCAAAGACCTTAAAACTTCTTTATCGTAATCAGTCTTGGGGGATTTTAGTCTTTCTAAATCATACGCAGATAAAATTTTCTTGTATACTCCCCTGTCAAAAGATGAACTTGACTCAATTGTTATATCATAAGGATTAAGCATGATATACTTAACAGGTATCTTACCTGGAGACAAAGAGCCCGATCCATAAACTTGAATTAACTTTTTAAAGTCTTCAGTACTAAACTTGCCATCAATTCTGTAAAGAAATATATTTCCAGAGCGATAGTACTCTCTAAAATACTGATCTTTTAGATTCCATATTTTTATTTTATCAAACCATTTATTTATAAAGTCTTTAGACTTTGTGTTTCCGCCTTCAAGATATATATTAGAGTTTGCTAGTTCACTCATAATATCAATTGCATTCCTAAAAATAGGGACATTAGCATAGGCTTTTTGACAAAGCTCTATTGTATCACGTACATTAATACCTTCAGCAGAAGTATCATACGGTAGTAAGCCATTGTTAATATTAGTAAATTTATTAAGCTTAACACTTCTATGTATTGAGTTGCTACGCCTAACCGTTGAAGAAGCGGAATTAGAAACGGTGCGCGCTTTTGCCTCGTGCTCATAAAAAGAGTCGCCATTTAATTCAGGATTCCAATCTTCCTCTTGTGAGGCAATAACAGCCTTTAAAGGTTTGTCTTGATTGAACTTCTCCCAATAACTCGAACGTTTAGTATATTTTCTCTTTGCCATTACTAATATTGTACACGCCAAAGTTAAAAAGTTAACTTTTTTTAACTTTTAATTTAGTTGATAAACATTGGCACGAAAGTGTTTTCTACTTTTATTTGTTCAACATTTAACATATCATAATAAGACTTAATCATCCAGCATCCTAATACAAAAGCCGAGTAACTATCTTTTCTTGCCTTGTCAGGCCCCCCTTGTCTTTTTAATGACTGAGGTAAATCAAATGTTTGAGTACCTTGTGGAGACGTTTTAATTTGAATTAATGCACACTCAGTTTTTGTAAGATTAATCATATCATACTGATGCTCAATAAAATCAATCATTTTTGCAGCCTTACCCTGAGAGTCCTCTGCGTCACTACTTCTCAAAAACTTTAATTGATCAATAGGAATTCTTTTTGCTCGCTGGCTATGATAATCATCGTCAACTGCTCGACTAGCAAACCAGACTTTTCTATGATCAAAACAAGACTGTAAATGTTCATTAGCTCTTCTTATCCATCCACTAGTAGGTTTTCTAAGTATACATATCTTTTTATCGCTTAAATTATATTCGCCCTTGGCCAGCCTTAATGCTTTTTGATAATTTTCAATATCATCTAACTCTGTATCTATTGTTTTGATCTCTATTTTTGAGGTTTTAAATAATTCACTTTCATTTGCTGCATTCAAAAACTGAACACCACCATTGTAGTCTCCACATACAGCAACAATATTAAAGTTTGTCAATAAATAATGAAAATAAAATATATGATCTTTCATCCTTGCGCCAGACAAAGCATAGCTGTGAACTAACGTTCCTTGTTTTGTAGAGTCATTAATTTTAAAAACCTGCATCGCAAAATCGTCACTACTTTCACTTTCTGCCCAAGATGGGTCAAATGACAAAATGTATTTACTATCTGGGTCACCAGCAACCTGTATAGATTGACCCTCGCCATCTGCAATGGTGCATGAAGACATCTTTGAAGTCTTAAAGTAACCTGAGCTATCATCAGTAAAGACCGCTCCAAACTCTCGATCAAACTGACTTTGACTCATAGAAGCCCTAGCTTGGTCAATAAGATTTTTATCATAAAGTTGATTAGGAGCGCAGTCATAGCTAAATTGCATAATAACTCTATGCGCATTAGTATCTTTTTCATGGCCAGTACCAAGAATTAAATTGTCAAACTTCTCGTATAACTTGTAAAGATACTCAAATTTATATGACGCAGAAGATAGCATGATTAATTTATTGTTCGGCCATTTATATCTATCTTCCTCTTTCATCTTGCCTTGTGCTATAAGCTCTGTTTCAAGATTATACATATCTTCTCTTTCTGTCGGATTCTCTACAACAGACAAGAATGGCACAATAACTTCGTTATAAATACGCTCAGGCATCAACAACATCTCGTCAATAATAATTCTATGAAATCTAAAACCACGAAGCTTTTCGCCATCCCCCAGAGGAAGTGCATGTATTTGGCTAGAACCTATTTCTAAAGTCCACTGGTCATTACTTTTATTTTTTCTTGTAATACATTGCGCCAGCATTTGCGCCTCTGGTTTATTAGCAATATCTTCAATTTTCTTAAAAATCATCTTTGCCTGCCTAAACGATTTACTAATTATTCCAGTTTGTACGCCTTGATTTAATACGGCATCCAAGAAAGCAAAAATACCAGTTGTAAATGATTTTGACATTCCTCGAGACCAAATACCTAAAAAATAGTCTGACTCAAGCATAGATTTGATTGCCATATGCTGAAATGGAAATAGCTTGACTCCAGATAATAAATCAACCGCAAAAGTCGTATTTCCTTTTAGGAACTGATAAAGCAAAAGCTTTGCCTCTTGTTCTTCTAGAAAACCCTCTTTATCTAGAATAAGATTATTAATATCAGAAGAATAACCCGCTCTTTTTTCTTGATTTCCTACTTCCCAACTCATTCAGGTATTCCTCCACAATTTTCTCTTACTATATCTTTTTCATTCAGTTCGACCCAATATATTTCATAAGCAACTGTATCCTCTAAAGCTTCGAACATATGATATTCGTTAGGCGGAACAACCGTCATTTGCAGATCACCTATAATTGTTTCGTCAATTAAATCATAATCGTTTTTCCAGCAAGTAATTTTCATCTTACCCTTCTCAATAAAGAAAGCATTATATTTGTATTGGTGCTTATGCTTTGAACAAAAGCCTCCCTTGTTTGTTTCAATTCTATGTATTTCTACATTATTTTTATTAAAGATTGATTGGGTTTCTCCCCAGACCTTACCTTGTATATTATTCATTTCCAATTCCTTAATTGTTCAGGGTCTAAAAATCCTTCGTGGTGAGCGTAACTTAGGTCGATCCAAATATCTTTTGGTTTAATGTAAACATCAAAATCTTTCATACTTCTCATAACCTCTAACCCATGCTCTTCCACCATAAAAGTTTCATCTTTCCATAAATTAATAAATGCTGGTATAGCTTTATAAATTGCATGCTGTTTTTTTCTGCGGACTGCTAATACCATGTTTATCTATATAATATTGTAAATCGACATCCCATAATTTCTTGCCGTGATATAATAATTTAGGAATTAAAACCTCTGATTTTTCTCGACTACCAGTAAAAATAAATTGACAATTGCCGCTAAACTCATGCTGAAGAAGTCGCATATTGTGAAATATATATTTAAGATTTACTTTGTAGGGTTTATACTTGTTGTCTTTTTCAATTTTCTCTATTGAACTTTCTACAACTACGTAAAGATAACTATCAAAATCTCTTGTTCTACATAGTTCCGCCCTAAATCTCTCGAAGTTTGCATTTGATAAGGTTGACTTAAAGTCCCCCTCGCTTTTTCGATCTACATATGTATAATTGTAATGCTCTCCAGCAGTTGTATAATCTCCAAAATCCAGCTTCATAGAAGTTGAGTTTTCAAATGATAAAGGCTCCTTCTCTCTTGTATCGATAAAAATTGTCAAATCATCGGGAATATCATCAACTTGAAAAAAAGTTTTATTTATAGCCTTATTAAACATAGGTTTAACACCTGCCATATCACAAGCCACTGAATAACTACCAAAGATATTTTTATATACATCTATTGGAGGTAGTTGAGCATTCCTTAGCTCTAAGTGTGAAGGGGCATATTTTAATTCTTTAGAATCAATTCTTTGTTTGAGTTTTTTAACTATATAATCTCCAACAATATCAGACCGTTCTTGGCTGCACCATTGTAGTAACTCTTGGTAGTTATGAAAGTCTTTGTCAAAATAGTCCTGCTTGTTTTTGAAGGGCAGCGGCGTTTTATGTAGAAGGCTCTCTCTTGGATAAAAAGTAGTATAGTATTCCGCCATTGTAATAGAATGGCTTTTTAAATGTTTGTGCAATCCTCCTTCTGTGGCAAATTCTTTTTGACATATCTTACATTGAATCATAGAACATCTTCTCTACCGATACCCAAAACTCTTGCCTTCCAACTAACCATATCTTCGATTTTACTAGCCTCCTCATCAACAGCTTTCTTTTGCATCTCAGCGATCATTACCATTCTTTTTCTTTCTTCTTCGTCTTGGAATAATCTAACTAAAGAAAGTATTGATGCATTTTGCTTATGTTTAGAATCAATTCTTTTTGCCCTGTCACCATTTAATCTGTTAATCAGGGATTCCATTCTTTTCTCACATTGATTATATTCTTCACTTTTTGTTTTCAGCAACTCTGCAAGTCGAACGGTCATATCTTGTTGCTCGTCTGCTTCGTTAAACATTCTATTAAGCTTTTCAATATGGCCAGAAATATTCTTTAAATTAATATAGTCAACACAAACATTAATATACAAATTGATTTCATCTGCAGTCAAATCAGGCTTATCCCAAGTTGCGCGAATAAATTCTGCCTCAAAAAGCAATCTATCTTCTCCGTTGTTGTATCTATTGATAGTTTGTACAAAACGAGGCGCAGATAAAAATGACTTTAATGTTTCTAAACACTTTTTTTCATGTACAGGTAATTTATTGAACTCTAACCCTGCAGTTGCGAACTCATTTATCTTACCCATTGTCTCTAAAAGATTTTTTGGAGCTTCATATTTAGTACCCAATGCAGATTCCGACATATGCACTTGTTCAGGCGCGTGCTTTTGAATGTGTTCTGCGGCAACCAAAGTTTCTTTACTTAATGGCGTAATGCGTTTATCTGGAAACATTAAACACGCAATTTCGTAAGCAGACATTCCATCTTCTGCAGAATTTAAAATAAATTCTTTTTGTTCTGCTGTTAAATGAACGTTTTTAGCTTTTTCTCTTTTTGTAGTTTTAAAATCAATCTTCTGATCTATCAAAAAAGATCTAACAGCCCTACCTTCTTTAGTTCTTCCGTCTAAAGTTTGATCGTCAAAAACTAATCTTGTTAGTTCAATCAAATCAGGGCAGTCATCATAATTGTCAAGAATTAACTGCTTGTGTTCGTCAGATAAATCACTCATGAATAATAATATCTTTCTTTTCTAAAATAGATAGGATTTTTTGTTTAAACGTTTTTTTAAGGTTCTTAATTTGCTTGTAACCTGCTTTTCTGCCCTTTTCATTTGTTCTGTAGCCCATTTTCTTTGCAACTTCTTCTTCTGTTTTATTCTCAATGAACAACATCTGGTATATCATATATTGCTTTTCATTAAGAACTTTCTTTAATTCTTTGTTTAGCTTTACTAGCGCTGAATCTATATCAAAAGACTGTGACCCACCAACAAATGACTCTGCTGAGCAAGCCTCCAACGAAACTGCCATTTTAATATCATAAGCATGTTTCTTAGTCTTTTCCCATTTGGCATATAATGGACACTCATTACATTGCAATCCACTAGGGGTGAATCCACACAATTCTCCAGGAACATCGCTTTCGCCCGCAATCTTTGATTGGTTAAATGGGCAATTAAGGCAGGGTCTAGAAAAATTAGAATAATTATTCCGTAAAATATTTTTAAGCTGATTGCTAATTATTCTATTAAGCCACGGCTCTAAAGCTCTCGTTTGATCCCACTGCTCCCATTTTTTATGTATATGAGCACGAATAATTTGGCAGACATCATCAAAATCAATCCAACTAACTGAGTTAAGGAACCACTTTCCTCTTCTCTTTTTTAGTTCGGCATCGATTATATCTTTTTTGTCTTCATAGGTGATCTTTTTTTTAGGCATCGTCGTCGCGCTTTAAATTTTTCATTTCTTGACGCGCAATACCTTCAACCTTTTGATCATCATTATTAAATATAGAACCTAACGTAAAAGAATTTGAATCATGCTCGATTTCATATGCAAGTCCGTTTAAATTAGGTAATTCATCAACAGCCGTTTCATCTTCTCGTAAAGGTATAGATTTCTTAATCGTTTTAATCTTAGATTCACTAGAGATTAAAGAGCTTGCCATTTTTTCACCACAGTTACTACAAAATTTTGGAGGAGTTAAAGAGTAAACATTCTTGTGACCACACTTACTACAGTATTCGCTTTTCATATACTATATTTTACAAAAACTTTATTTAAATTCAATTACTACACACATAACCGCCAATAATGACAGATTGATTTTTCAAAAACTTTAATTCTTTGTCTGATAGTTTTTTTGGATTAGAGACATAATCAACACTAAGTATACCAACCACTTTACCAGTTAATGTTTTAATTGGAAAAGAATAAATGCCTTTAACTCCTTGTGCCTTTAAATGTTCCTTTTCTGTGCCTGATCTAATTTCAGAAACATCAGGGCAAACAAATATATCATCATTAATTACATCCTTGACTAAAATATTAAAATTAGATACTCTTAGGTTTTGTAGTTTTACACACTCTGAGCTAATGCCTTCCCTTACTACTTCATAGGTGCTACTAAATTTTTGTTGAGAACCACCAGAATAATAAGTATCGCCATTATGAAACTCAAAAACATGTACTCTGTCACAAATTAATTGTTCCATGGTATAATCTAAAGCAGCATAAACATTTGCATTTTGATCAACATGATCTTTAAGCAACTTGTGTTTGCAAGAATGATCGTGCTTAACTTTAAAGTAATAACTTAAAACTGTCGCGGCTAAAGTAGCCCCTCCGCCAATAAGTGCTGCCCAAACTACTTCCATTATTTTTCTTTCTGAGAGTAATAGTGATCAATTTTTTCAAAGATAAGTTGCTTGTTATCATCTATCTTTTTGTGCAGCTCAACTATATCTTTTCTACGAGTTTCTAAAACTTCTTCTGTTTTATTAAAAAAGTAACGCATTTCGTCTTTAAGCTCTTGTTTTATTGTGTCTACATATATCCTTTCGGACTTTGCTTCTTCTCTAAGTTCGGCCTTTGTGGAGTCGATGACATTTTTAAGCTCGTCATCTTTATGCCTTTCTTCGCTTTTGAATCCATCCAAGGATTTTCTTAATCCAAATATTTCAGACCTAACAAACTCCATTCCTTTTTCTGCGGTAGTTTCTGCCTGTTTAATATCGTTCATTAATGACTTAATAACAAATGCAACGGAGCCTGTAACAAAAGCTCCGCAGATGCATACTGCAACGGCGGTGATTATACTTACGTCATTCATTTATTTTCTTACTTTACCAAAAAAAGCTCCTGCAATCGCGCTGATTAAATGACTGTCGGATGGTAAAAATGTAATGCCTGGAAGCTCCATATACTGCACTCTGCTTACAGAGTCAATAAAAAACATAAATCCAGTAGTTTGTTCGTTAAATGCGAAATAAACTGGAACATCAAAAAACAGAGGCCCAACAATCCTAACACCAATAATACAAACGAAGGCGATAATAGCTAAAAGCGCAGTAGTGATGCCGAATAGCATTTTAGGAATATGGCCGCGAACACTATGTTGAGCCTGAACTTCCATTTCAGCCATGTCTTTATCCATAGCTTTTTCCATGCGTCGATCTTCACCAGCCTGCATCCATTTGTCTGCAAGCGTCCTTAACACAAAAGTGATTACGAAAGTTATAACTTCTGGAGGAAACATTTTTTAGCGTATTATACAATATATAAATACACTAAATTTACAGTGCTATTCTTCGATAATCTCTTCGAGTTCGTATCCGAAATGCATATAATTTCCATTTGTGAGATCTGTACTTCCAGGCGGATACTCTAAATTCCAAGTTAAAGTAGTAGGTAGTGAATCCTGAATTATACCAGGCCTTTGATCTTCAACAACATTATTATTGGAATCTGTCATTACATTAGATTTCATTGTAACTTTATATCCCGAAAAAGTGGTGCTAATAATATTATTTTCTAACTGAACCTGAGGTTGTACTGAAGAAGAAAAAGAATTATCATTGTTGTCGGAACTTATGTAGCCCGTAAATTGAGATCTAATTGTATTTCTATATTGCATATTTTATAAAAGTTAAAAAACGGTTAGCATTGCGTTGCTACATGCTACATTAGGCTTAGTGCAGAATACAATACAATTAGTATTCATAGCAATTGCCAAGCCATATGCAACGCAGCATAATGTTCCATCATCAGTAATGTCCCATAGCTT
>VTLG01009225.1_pt1 | contig 74941 bp, 88 predicted proteins | sample 4694571 | NCBI WGS metagenome assembly VTLG01 (sample SAMN12604809, study PRJNA352737) | marine metagenome | biome: ENVO:00000447; feature: ENVO:00000209|ENVO:00000569|ENVO:01000036; material: ENVO:00002151; isolation source: viral sequences binned using virsorter ...
ACCACTCACACAATTCAATCTCCATTGCCTTGAGATCAAATACATCTCCCTTCATCTCAAACTCAAACATGGGGAAGATAGTTTCATGTCTTCCTGGTACAGGGTTTGGTTCTGCCCTATATGAAGTGGAGACACAAAAAAATCCTTCTGCGGAAGGATTGGAAAGGAGTTCATGCTCTAACCACATTTGTCCAGTCTGTGGTAGTGGCCATACCTGACCACCATAGTTATATACTGCTACGGTTTCTGGATCTTCACATGCAGCAAGGATGCTTAATCGATTCTGTGTGTGGACTTCCAGGAAATTTTTAGACAAAAAAAATGACCGTAATTCGGTCACAGTCTCGCTAAATTTTTGAGGATCAATCAGCGCGGTCATCTTAATTCTTGACAAAACTAATCTATTTATACAATTAAAAAAGCACCCTTGAGTTTTCTCACGAGTGCTTTTCGTCTTGCTTTAGCTTGTCGTAATGCCTGAGGTTTTAATGTCCTCTTCGGCACCTTCTTTGAATGATGCTGCCAATTTGGTATCTTCACCGTACTTCTCCATTAGATCCTGCAATAGTTTATCATACCATATTGTATTCTCGTCTACCATTAGGGCACCATCCTAGAAAAACCCTTAATTTTTTCAAATCTCATAACATTATCGAACTTATCATGAAGAGATTCTTTATGTGATATAACATATATATTCGCATCCTTAATTACAAATCTGATAATCTTGAGAAATTCATCTGTTCCAAAACCATCTAATGAACTATCGAATACCTCATCCATAATTAATAGATTGGTATTAACCGAATTCTTAAACCTAGCAACTTCTCTCCAAGTAAACAAGAGTGCTAAGTCTATTCTCATCTTCTCTCCCTCGCTGAAAGAAGCATAAGAAAAATCCTCATGAATCGGGGACTGAACGGTTTCGTTAAATTCCTCATCAAGTGTGAAGTTGATGTAGAAGTCCATCATCTGTAGATAACGGTTAACTTGCTGATTTATCAGCGGTAGATACTTCTTTATGATTTTGGATTTAACTCCACCGTCTTTAAGCAAACTATACGAAAAATCGTAATAGTTTATAGTGTCCTTCTTTAAAATTAAATCGTTATATGTAGTTTTTAAGTTTTGTTTAAAGGTAGCTAATTTGTCATGCTCAGTATTTCTGTTTGCAAGTTGTTCGGTAATTGTTTGAATTTCCGATTCCAGATCCCTGATTTGTCGTTGACACCCAGATATCCTAGTATTGTTTTTAGAAATGCCATGCGTTAGTGTAGTAATCTCCTTAGCTAAGTGGGTAAAGTGACGCTCTCTCTCTTCTTCGTTTTTAAGAGTATCTTCTAGTTGTTTAAAACCAGATTGTAACTCCTTTGTTCTATTTTGAGCGTCTTCGATTTTATTTATTCTGAACTCTTCCTCGATTGGTTGGGTACATGTAGGGCATGTTACATTATCTGTAAAGAACTTATGCTCCTTAGTAATCGTTGCTACCTTCTGAGAGATTTTCCCCTTTAAACTACCCAATATCCTCAATTTTTCTGTAGCACCTGTTACTTCTTCTTGCTGTTTTATAAGTTCTGTAATGTTAGCATCTGTTAACTCATTATGTTCCATATGAGTATCGACTTCAATCTGTAAGGTTTTAATCTTACCATTCTTTTCTTCTATATTTTCCTTACTTCTATTCTCCAACTCCTCAATAAAATTTTCTTGCATTTTCACCTTATCACCAATAGATTCTTTTTTTAAATCTAAAGTTCTGACCTCCTCTCTAACCATTCTAATCTTATCCTTAATAAGATTATTCATAGAAGAAAAAATCTTAATATCTAAAAGATCTTCAATAACCTCTCTACGATGATTGGCAGTCAATTGCATAAATGGTACAAAAGCCGTACTACCTAAAATAACAATCTGAGTAAAAGACTTATAGTTCATCTTCAAAACATTCTGCTCTAACCACTTCTGTTGATCATTAGCAGAAGCAAATTGATCCATCACAGAACCATTTCTATGAATCTCAAAGATATTTGGTTTTATACCTCTTACTACTTTCCAAGCAATCTGTCCTATATTAAACTCTACTTTTACTTTACAATCCTTCTCATTTGTAGTATTAACTAATTGTGGTTTATTAATCTTACGAAATGGTTTACCAAACAAACTAAATGTCAAAGCATCTAGTACAGTACTCTTACCAGCACCATTCGTTCCAATAATTAAATTAGTAGAATGATCTGTAAAACAAATTTCTGTATATTGATTTCCAGTTGACAGAAAATTTTTCCATCGTATTTTTTCAAATAAAATCATGGTGATCTTTCGGTGGAATTACAATATCATTAGGAGATATAATGACATATTGGTAATCATGAACTTCGCATGTTCTTACCATTACATCATCCTCCACTTCCAACACATTCATCTCAGGATATCCATCATCTTCTAACATCATCGCAAACCTTATAGCATCATCACTTTCTTCAAACATATACAAAATATTATTACCTAATTCATCATGTACACAATATGCACCATCCTTTTCATTACCATGCATAGTAAGTATATACATATTCTACACTAATTCGCAAGCTTCTTGATAAGTTTCTTGCATAATTTTTTGAATTCGAGACTTATCCAACTCTATCTCAGATTCTTTAATATATCTATTAAGAATAGAAAGAGTATCTTCAGACTCAAATGCCTCAAATTCTTCACTTTCCTCAATAGAAAAATTCTCAATAACTTTAAGTTCTGCTACATTAGAAGCATATAGTTTATCAATAAATTTCTCAAATTTAGAAGCATCTGATTTTTTACGAACAATAACTTTCAGAATCTTATTCTCATATTCTCGTGCATCAAAAAGTCGATAATCAGTATCTTCATAATATATCTTGTAAAATAATCTATAAGGATTATTAATAGAAGTAAGTTCTAAAGTCTCTGTATCAAATAAATGAAATCCTCTCGTATCCTCACAATCATTCCAAAACATCTCATAGGGATTACCCAAATAATGGATAGATCCTCTATTAGATCTTATATGGAAATGACCTGAAAAGGTAAGTTTAAACTTTTCAAAAAGAGTAGAATCCATACCATGTTCTTGAATATGCCCTTGAGTAGCATGGAATCCATTAAGATCTAAATGTCCCATACAAACAGGAGCACTTGATTTTTTAATTACCCCTAAAGCACTCTCCTCATTTTCAGAATTAATCCAAGGTACTAAAAGAATATTTAAACTATCTAATATTATACTTTCAACTTCTGAATATATTTTTACATTATCATATTCCCTTAATAATAAATCTATAGAATTTACTTCATTAGTATTCTTATAATAGGCAGTATGATTCCCAACGATGGTATGGACAGTTATGCCCATCTCTTTCAATTTATCGTAATAGTTATTCTTTGCCCAGGATAAAGCCGAAAAGTCGATACCTTTACGGCTATCGAAGGTATCACCCATATCAACAATGGTCGTAATACCTTCTGAATAAAGAACTGGAAAAAATACATCATTATAAAATTTCAAAAAATAATCATGAAAAAGTTTGGAGTTCTTCCTAGCTCCAAAATGTTGATCGGTAATTATTGCTATTTTCATTTTCTAAAAGTACCATAGCATTTACCATTTGATACAATCCCATTAAGAAACCAAACAACAGTTAATCGAGGTTTATATTTACCATAGGTGTGGACCCCATGCCATACCTCTTCACCAAATACAACTAATCTATTATAAACATTTTTTACCCTAACAGTTTCTTCAAAACGAGTATTATGTTTTAACCAAGTATCCTCATAATTATCACATTCTTTTCCTAAAAAATGTGCTTTTTTGGTCTCAATTATTCTTATTCTTTCTTCTACTTCAAGAGGTTCTGAATCTATCTCAGTATAAAGTGAAGTCCCTGTATGATCCTCTGGATTTTTACTTAAATAGATAACACCAGCAGTCACATGAAACATATTGTCCTTATGAATCCATCCGCGATTATGTATATCATCTTGATTCTTTTTTGATGGATCTATCAAAGGATCACTAATTTGAAAATTCATATCAATATCTATATTTTCAAAAGATCCATACAAAGCATTTCCTATAGGATTAGCAATAGACCAAAATACCCTTTCATCCATACTCCCTGACCTTCTTCCTGGCCATTTACCACCTTCTGAAGGAGCATATTCTTGTTGTAAAGCGTAATCTACTATTGCATCTGGTTCTTCCAGAATATTATCAACAATAAGATTTTTAATCATTAGTTACGAAGTTTTGAATGTACAGCATCTTTAATTGAATTATAATCACTATAATCAGATCCATCGACTTGATTATTATCATCAAATACTTCAGAGTATCCTGTTCGTTCTAAAATTTTATTCTTAATTTCTAATTGCCGTTTTTCTCTTTGTATTCTGCGGAGAAATGCATAATGTATAATCTGCGTAAAGTAAGCAAAAGGATTTTGGGATTTCTCAGGATTAAAATTATGTATGTACTGAACGCAATTTTCGATTCCATCAGAGATCATGTCCTCCTTGAACATGTAGTTAACAAAGTTTGGTTTAAATGAAAGATGATTAGCAATCTTTAAAAAACACTCACCAATATACCTTGGTATAACAGGCTTAGGTTTATCTTGTAATTTCGCTATATCTACATTTTCTCTATATGCAATCAAAGCATGAAGAAACTCTTTGTTATTAACATAATGCTCAGATCTTGCTCGTCTTGCCATAGTTCTACCTGGTGATATTCCCATAAGTCTTTATCACTATTATGTAGATATTATAACACTTCCACATATAGTTGACAAGTTCCATTTATACCACTACAATACCTTTGTGGAGGTTAAAAAGATTAGCTTTTAGGTTCAGAACTATCTAATTTATAGAGTTTCTCAAGAATTTCTTTTGCATCATTTACATTAGCAATATATCCCATTTTCCTTGAAGGTTTAGATTGATTCTTTCTTTCTTTTGATCCTTGTTGAACATAATCTTGATACATCATTATTATATCTACATCTGAAGACTCTGATAAAGTTATAACTTTATCCATATTAATAATAAACATATCTTCTGTGGTTGTTTTTAACCAAGGTTCCACTTTATATCCAACGGGACCCATTCTTCCCCTAATTTCTTGCACTATAATTGGATTTGAAAGAATTAACATAGTTCTTCCTTCTTCTTCCGAAGCAGCTACCTTAGCAAAAACTTCTTCGCCTGTAGTTAATTTTACTGTCGCATAAAAATCGTCTTCCATTTATTTCCTTAATTGTATCGTTATAATTTCATAATTAAAATTTTCTTCGTTGTAAATTTTGATTCTTTCTATAAAATGATTTAATGTATAATTTCTTCTGGAATTGTAAGTGCAATCATCTGCTATATCATAAAGGGTTGCCTTTACTTTACCTGCTCCTTTTCTAAGGACTCTACCGATGGACTGGAGATTTCTAATTCTGGACTTGGAGGGACTGGAGAAAATAATGTTGTGCAACCGCTTAATATTAATCCCAGTACTAAAAGTCCCGTAGGATGCCACAATGATTGCATTTTTTTCATTTTCTGTAATCTCCCTAATTAGTTCTCTTTCTTCAGTGTCAACACCACCGTGGACGAAAAATACTTGACGATCAGTTTGCTTATTATTATTTATTAAATTATATAAGACTTGACCGTGGGCTTCTACTCTAGAAAATAATACCAGTGTATTACCTTTTAAATCTAAAGTCAAATTCTTTATAAAGTTATTCCTTTGATCATGAGTAATTAAATATTCAATTTCATCTTGATATGTTTCAAATTTCTGAGGGAAATGTTTTAAAACTAAACACTGAATATCTAATTGAGAGAGATGTCCTTGTCTCATTAATTCATCAGTTTTAGTTACCTTATATGATGGTCCAAACAATCCTTCCAATACCCATTTATGAGTTTGTGTACCATCTAATGTACCCGTAAATCCAAATCGATATTTTGCATGATGAAGTTTTGTCATTATAGATATTAATGACTTACTTTTAAATAAGTGAGCTTCATCACCAATGACAACACTATAATCTTCAAAAAAAGATCTTTCTAATTTATATACAGATTGCCATGTAGTAATCGTGACTGGATATTCATTTGTTTTTTCTTTACCCGAATATATGCGGTGACAATATGACTCAGAATCCCAACCATAATCCTGAAAATCTTTGTACATCTGCTCTACAAGAGATGTCGTGGGAACAACTAAAAGTATTTTTTCATGCTTATCTGTGTAGTATCTTACAAGAGAATAAATCATCAGCGATTTGCCAGATGCAGTGGGAGATATCAATAGCTTTCTATTATGTCTTAGAGCATCGTATACTCCCTCAATTTGATATTTCCGAGGAGAATGCGAACAAATAGATTTCATATAATCCTTGACACCCTCATATGAAATCCCATCATTAACCTCAAATGGAACTCCATAATATTCATTATCCTGAAATTTATAACTATAATCGTGCTTTTTACAGAACGCAATAATCTTATCTAATAGACCTACATAGATCCTTTTAGATCTCATATCAAAGAGATGTATTTCCCCATTCCAATTTTTCTTTCGATATTGAGGCATAAACTTTGCACCCTCAACTTCAAAAGTGAAGTGGTCTCTTAATTCATATTGGATATGTGGTTCAGAGTCAATCCTTAAAAAGACTTCATTCGCTTTAGAAATTACAACATTGGCTGAAGTATCAATCACTTAACCCATGCATCTATGGGTATTTATCTACTAATATTTAAATCCATTGCCCAGGTATATCTTTTAAACGGAAGGGGTGATGAAGGTGTAGTATGAAGTAAAGTACTGGGAAATATTAAACAACTATTTTGTTTAGCTTTTACAAATCCATGATGTTTAAATAATGTTCCATTACTAAACAATGGAAATATTTTCATATAATATACGAAAGAAAAATCAAAATCTCCATGTTCATGCCAATAACGATAACGAGATCTTAATTTACCTGTAGTTAAATTTACCCAAGATCTTTTAATTGTTAAATCTAATCCTACTTTTTTTCTAATAAAATATAAGATATCAGTATGTATAAAAGAAAATTCCTTTTTCTTATGCAAATCTGGTTGAGTTAAATTAAACCATTTAAATCCTTCTTGATATTCACCATCTTTTCCATTATTATGTTTATAAAGTTCTTTTCCATCTATCAGAAAAGGTTTAACATTTTTTATAAATTTCTTTCGAGAAGAATTAGAAAGAACATTATCTAATACAATCATTCACATCTCCTTCATAGAACACCACCCAGTAACTATATATTTTTCTTCATTTGGTGCAGGAATTCCATAATGACTATGAGTCCATCCTGCAGGCCAAATATATAAATCTCCTGATCTAGGTTTAGATGTAAAATTCTGTTGTGGCCAACGAGTTCCTCCATCTTTTTTAATATCATTTAAATATACCATCCATGCCAAAACTCTTACTAACATATTTTTAAAGGGTCCATGTTCCATATGTTCAATAGAATATGAATTTCCAGGAAAATATTTTTGAATATGAAATCTAGAATTAGGTAAAGATAGATTATTATGAAGCCCGTCTTCTAAAAAGTTATGTTTTTTAATATATTCTGTTAAATGATGTTTTAATATAGTAGAAAAAAATGGATATTCTTCAACTGTTCCAAATACTCCTTGATATCCTCTTTCTTCAATACCATAAATAAGATCTTTTTTATTTTTCCAAGAATTATTAAAATGCCAAATAATATATTCACATTGTTCTTTAGGAATTACTTTTCTTTTTCTACAAATATACTTATCCATTATCCCAATCCAGATTGAAATCTCATAAATTCAATAGCATTTTTAATTTGATAAGTTCTATTCTGAACAACTTTTAAAATGCTTTCAATATATACTAACATTGTATCATAATAATCTATCTTTAGGGAAGTAGTAGACAATTTTTCATCCGCATCCAAATACTTCTGCATAGTATCCTTATCCCGTATCTTTTTGGGAAAAGGATTCTCTACATATACTTCTGGATCTGACTTCCCACTAAAATACTCATACCGTTCATGACGGATATTCTTTCTTTGTTGCTCTGCCCTTTTTCTCAGAAGGAAGATAGTATTATATAATTCAAAATATTTTGCATGAAGAGAGGGGATATTCAATGATTCTTCGTGTAGATTATCTCTGTCTATCTTTGCATCTTTTTCCCACATCTCTTGAATTGCTTCAAGAGTTATATTCATAAAAGTTTATCATCCATATCAGTTAAATTGTACATAGTATACTTGAAACCTACATCTGCTGTAAAGTAATCCACATCTCTATCAGCTGCATCAAATTCTAATGTAGTTAAAGAAATTGGAAATAGATCCTTAAATTTTACTTTGAAATTTCCTAAATTACTACTATTCAAAATAATTAAAGTTGCATCACAAAATAAATTAATTTGAGATCCTTCTGGTTGACTAAGATTTGGATTGGTTTTTTGAAAATCATATATTTGTTCAAGACTTTCAGGATATCCTATACCTCTTATCCACTTTTGAATTTCCATATAATTCTCAAGATTTTCGTCCACCATAAATCGAAGACTAAAATCATCAAAGGACATCTTATCCCCAGGAACAGGAATATCCCTTAGATAAGTAGGTTGTTCAGCAACTCCCAAAGATATACCAGGAATATTTGCTGTCGTACCAAAAAAGGCTACCTTATTAGTACGATTTAAAGTGAATTTAAATCCAAGAGGGGATAAAAAATTTCTATTTTGTATTTGATTTGCAAATGCATTAGATATTGCCATCATTCTCCTCCATTCTCTCTGCTTCTGTATGACTATAATTGTAATCAGTAATCATAGCAAAAAATCTATTTTGTAAGTGTTGTAAATACGCTTTTTGTTCTTCATCCTTTTCAGGCAAATCCTCCCACATATTTAAATAATTAGACATTATTTTGTGAAGCATTCTTGTTTCTTTTATACCCATTGACATTGTACAATGCCAATGTTGTTCCTCCGTTTCCATCATTCAGTTACTACAGTAGAATTTTTCCACCAAATTGGTTGATATTTAATATGGTAGGGTTTATTCCCACTATATTCTATTCTAGAATATGCTTCTGCTGCTTGAGAATCAGCAGTTGCTTTTGCTGAATACTGTTCTCTATCAGCATAAACATTAGTCCAATGATTATCCCCTTTATAATATAAATCACCAGAACCTAAAGTGGCAGGTGTTTTAATATGATATGGCATTTTTTTAAAAAGGATTTTAACTATTTATCTCTTCCCTTTTTATCTGTTCTTCTAATTTTGCTTTTGCTGCTTTTATTCCAGCAAGTCTTACTTCAAGACTCTCTTCAAAACGAGTATACATCTTTAATTTAAATTTTTGACGGTCTTCTTGACTCATCCTATTCTTACAAAACATGGTAGAAAGCAGGTCTCCGTAGTTATTTAGATCAATGGGTGAGGTTGGATTTGAACCAACGTAGGCAGAGCCAACGGATTTACAGTCCGTCTCCTTTAACCACTCGGACACTCACCCATAAAAAAAGAGAGGTCCGAAGACCTCTCTTGAAATACAATGGAATATATCCATTTTCTTCCTCACATGAGGTTCTTAACTGCAACGCGACGATAATAGCGGTTAGAGTTAAGATAAAGTCTTCCGAGACCTTGAGTAGTACCTTCAGCAAATGGGTTGGCAACAATTCCATAACGAGTCTTAAAGCCAATCTTGGGCTGGAAGGTGTTCTCTCCAACTGCACGAACCATCTGTAATGGAACATATGGGCAGTAGAAGATACCTGCGTCATAAGGTGAAGAACCTTTGTAACCTACAACATAGTACTGGTTACCTGGAGTTGCGTTAGCAGAAGTCAGGTTAGCAGCATATGGGTCAATGTAGACTCTGTACTTACCTTGGAGTATACCAGCAAAGGTATTACCAGTGTCGTCAACATTGAGGTTAGCGTTAAGCGCAGGGGTGTAATCTAGTACACCGGCCATTGTTAGAGCAGAAGCAACATCAGCAGAGCAAAGGATGATGTTACCCTTCCCGCGACGAGTTCTTTGTGCGATTGCGTTAGCATCACGCTCAATCTGGAACAATAGACCCTTAAACTTCTCAACAGACCAACGACCGTTACTGTCGATGTCTAAGTCGAATATGCCAGGTGTGGCAACATTTTGTACAGCACCTTGCTCTGCACTCTTATAAACTGTACGAATGACTTCCCTGTTAATTTCAGCAAGGATTTCAGTCGAAAGAATGTTAGCAAGTTCTGCTTCAGCATTAAGACCATGAATTGCTTTAAGGTCTTGAGCGAGTTCCAATGAGTACTCTGCTTTCAGAGCTCTGGACTTCGCTGTAACAGTGACTTTCTCGATAGAGAATGCCATCTGGTTGAATGCCTGGTCACCAGTACCTTGTAAGGCTTCAGAATCACCTGTTACCATACCTTGACCAGTGTTATATGGTGAAGGGTTAGTAGTAGCAGTACCGACTGGGTTTAGTGAGGCTGGGTTGCTACCAGACTGTGAAGTTGTACCGAAACCAACTGGTGCATCGGTGAAACCTGCAGTGTAGGTAAGACCCTTATCCTCTCCAGAGAATGCTGAATCGACTTCATCGTAGAATGTTTCCGTTCCGCTCTGTGAAGTGCGGCGTGAACGCATTGCAAAGATGAGTCCAGTAGGACCGGACATTGGTTGAACGCCAGCCAGATCATATGCGATCAGGTTAGGCATTGAACGACGGATTAGGCTGATTAAAACAGGGTCGAAACCAGCAGTTGGACCGGCAGCAGCTGAGCTTGCGCCAAATCCACCGCCCGCACCCTGGGCATTAGCCATGTTTGTAGGACCGTCTGCTTCCATCAGGCTCATGCCTGTACCGAAGGAAGCTTCTTCCCTAAGGAATTTTTCTTGGTTTTCTAGCAGGACAGCGGTTACTGCTTTACGATGAGGATCTTTAATTGGATCAAGACCTTCATAGTTTAGTAGTGGAGCCCACTTTTCCTGCAACTGTTCTGATTGGAACATTTGCGTTTACCTAATTGTGTTTTGTTTGTTTAATATTAAATTCAGTTTTTAATCCGTGATAGTGTATTCAGATAAGCAGCCATTGAATTAGAATGTGTTACCACACCTTCTGCAGTGTCTACTCCCTCTGAAAGGGTCTCGGATTTAGAAGATGGACCTTTAGCTGGGAAATAAGATTCCTTCAAGGTTTCCAACTTTTCACGATATTCTTCGTCACTAGCAAACTCTACACTTTCAGCAAGCGTGGCGAGCTTTTCTTTCTGAGTAGCAGCAAGGCCTTCAGAAACTTCATCGAGAATGTTATCGGCAATCGACTCTCCAAGTCGCTTGTTTAGTCCGATGTTCTTCTCAATCTGCTCGTTGAGTTTAGTCTCCATATCATCTAGTTTTTCTACCATGCTCTCAAGCACATCATATTTGTCATCAGGGATAGTTACATAATGTTCTTCAAAAAGACTCTTCATTCCGCCAAGGAAGGATTCAGTCATCTCTGTTTTTAATCCTGCCTCGACTGCGAGTTGGTTCTCTGTGAACCACTCATCAGCAACATACTCTAGATAAGAATCAACTCTTTCTTTTAGTGATTCTTTAGCAACTGCAATTTCTTCTGCGAGTTTAGCATTACTCTCTTCTTCAAGTTGCTTCTTAATCTCAGCAACTTTCGAAGTAATTGCAGCTTCAAAAATTGTCCTGGCCTTTACCTTGAACTCTTCACTGAGTTCTTCTCCGCCAAGGAGAGCGTTAACATCATCTTCTAGACTGTATTCAACAGTTTCTTCTTCTTCAACTGTCTCTACTTCATCAGTAGTAACTTCATCCTCTGCAACGACTTCCTGGTCATCTTTTACTTCCAGTTCTTCGTCTTCTTTTTGCATTGGCATAGCTTTTTTCGCTTTGGCGTTTACAACATCTTTCACCTGGGGAATAGTCTTACCAGGAGTCTTCAGTTTAGCTGAATCATTATCTGGAGAGTAATTTTCAGGAGTTGGTCCACCCAAATCTTCTACAGGAGTAAGACCTGATTGGGCATCATTATCAGCCAATTTTTGCATCGGTTGTGCTGGCGCTGCATTAGCGTTTACAGCAGTTTTGGATTGCTTCACTTCTTCTTCCATCTTTTGTAAGTTAGTACCACGAGACATTTGAACGGCTCCGAATTTACCTGTTGTAATCTATATTTATTTAGAAGTTTTATAAGTTTGATAAGAAATCATTAAATAAACTCAATTTTTTCTCATCTAACTCTTTTTGAGTGACAAGAGTATTGATTTCTTTGTATGTATTGGCAGCTGCTCTTTCACGCAAAACACCGCCGTCCCATACCCAGTCTTTTCCTTCCATAATTCCCTCTACAAATGCATCGGGAGCAGAAGGATCAGCAACGATATCAGCTGCAGTTGCTAGCATGAAATCATCACCAACAACATTGACTCCTTCTTTGGTTGCTCTTAATGAACCAATACCACGAGAAGATACGCCAAGTTTTACACCCTCAGAGATTAAAGATTCTGCAATCTTACCCATTGGGGTTCCAAGAATTTTTGCTTTACCAACAAAATTATTTCCACTTTCTCTTAGTGAAACAATTTTATGAGAAACTCTATCGAGGTTTACAGTTGGACCATCAGGGTGACCCAATTCTCCAAGTGCTCTTCCAGCCTTAACATGATTCTCATTATACCTACTAACTTCCTTACGGAGAGTTTCCATAGGATACATACGACCATTACGATTTTTCATGTTTGCTTGAAGGAAAATACCTTCAATAAACATATTCTTTTTACCGTTACGATTTTCAACGATAAATTCTACAGTTTCAATTTCTTCTCTAATGAGTTTCATTTAGGCATCCCCTGTAACTTGAATTTGTTGATAATATAAAACTCCGGAATTACTAGCAACACCTCTGTTACTTACTTTCCATGAAGCAGTTGCTTCAGCCCAAGCAGATATTCCACCTGGTCCTGTACTAAAAGCAGTAGCAATTCCACTTCCTTCAGTATTAATATAATCATGAGAAACAGTTATTCTTCTTTGGAAATAACTATCTTCTTGACCTTCACGAACATTTGTATCAACAATACGCTTATGAGTGAAATTGTAATAATCTTGGCCATTAACTGTTAAACTAATATAATCACCATTTCCGAAAGGAGAATTAGTACCTTCGGCAAAATCAATATAAACAACGCTATTAGCAGCGGTTGTTATTCCAGTAACTCTATTGGAAGCTTTAGTCATTCCAATATTTGCTGTTCCTCCGGATGGAATATAATAATCAGTAATTGCAGCAGTTGGAGTGTATCCAATTGCCACATGGCATGCTCCACCCTCAGCTACGCATCGAACTACATTCGATTGAACATCAAATGCACTTCCGGTTGTTACCGTGGCTGAAGCTATTGCGATAGAAGATCCGGACCCTACTGTTCTATGGACTGCCATTATCGTTAAAAACCATTATTTTACTAGTTATTTATAATCATTATTCCGTTTCATCTTCACCATTATCTTGCGATACTTCATTTTCTCCATCCACATCTTCCTCTTCTTGCTTACCAAAAAGAGAATTTGCTATTTCAGGTTTAAAAGCATCTACTCTGGCTGCTGATTTAGTGAATATAAGATCTTTAATCTTATCACTAATAGTGGATGGTGATTCATCCGTTGCCATCAAATCCAATAATTCATCCATTTTTAAGGAATTCAAACAATAACTTCTTTTTTATTTATATCTCACCACCCTTGGGCGTCTTAGTCTTTACTTCAACTTTTTCTTGATCACTACTTAAATCTGGCTCCATAACTGGTGATCCAAGGTCCATTTTGGATGTAGATGTAGTGGTTACATCCTCCAATGGTAATCCTGTTTCAGGATCTACTGGTATAGATGGATCAGGAATAGTACCGTCTTTAATCTCTTTATCAATCATTTCATCCTGTTCAAGTATCTCAACATCAGTTTGTCTAAGAATCTTACGACGAACATAATCTTGAGAGAAATATCTACCAACATAAGGTTCTGCAGTACCAAGTAAAGTTAATCTTTCTGTTAACAATTCTGATTCCTTCATTTCTGCAAAATGATTATCATACAAGAAATCATATTGAATATGCTCTTGCATAATATCCCAATCTTCGGGAGTAATAATATTCTTTAAAATTAACTGAGTTTTAAGCATATCACTGAACATATTTGAGAATCTCTTTCTCAAACGACCAACAAATTTGCTAAATTTAACTTCATCGCGTAGTATTTCTGATGATCTTCCCAAATTAAAACCACCATCCCCACCAATTCTAGAGACAGGAACATTTAATGAACGATAAAGTTTTTCTTGGAAATACTTAATATCAGTAATTTCTCCAAGGTTTTGTCCACCTGGAAGAGTAGTAATTTCAGTTCCTCTACCACCTTCTCTACGAGGAAGCCAGAAATCTTCCAACATACTCATAAATTTCTTATCATCTCTAACCTCACCAGTCGTGGCATCATATACCATTTTATTACGATATCTCATCATCACATCACGGAGATATTGTTCTGCCTTAACTTTAGGGAGATTACCAACATCAATATAGAAAATCCTACGCTCTGGAGCACGGGACAATCTGTAAATAACAAGACTATCCTCAATCATTCTTAATTGATTAAGAGATTTAATAGCTTTATGAAGATATGATAATGTTGATCCTTTATTTCTATCTACAAGACCAGAAGTACAATATGTAATAGAATCTTTAGTAAATTTAATACCAGTATTCCCACCCATAGCTGCTGGGTTTTGAACTGGATAATTATTTTTAGGATTATAAATGAAATATTCGTCTATTTGTGGAAACTCATAATCCATTGGATTACCAGTATTCACATTTGAAAGACGATATTTATCATCTTTTTCTTTTCTTTGTTGACGCACATGACGGATTTTCATTGCATCAATATAGCGTAATTCTTGAATCCCCTCATGAGGATTTTTCAAATCAATTACTTTATTATAATATAATCTACCATCAACATACCAATTCCTATAAATTTCATGTGCTTTTGAATCAAAATCCAATAATTCTAAGATAAACTTAAATTCTTCTCTTATCTTCTTTTTAATCCCATCACTTGCATTTAAATTGGATAATTCAATTTCAATCGGACTATCATGAGTATCTACAACAATTGCTTCATTTACAATATCTTCAATGGCACTATCACACTCTGGGTGAAGTGCCATTTCGCGATATCTTTTTATTAAATCAAATTCTGTTCTATAAACTCCTTCAATATCAACATATTGTCCAAAAAATCCACTACTCAAATAGAAATCAGATCCGTCCTCACTATTCGGTGGAACGGGTGAGACTATCCCAGGAGATACCTTTTCAGTATCCTCAATAGAGAATCCAAATAACTTAGCCATAATTTATTTTGAGTTTACCTTTATCTGACTATTTATCAGGTAATAATTACGCCTGTTTGGTCAGTAGAAGCTCCAGTCTCAGATCTTCTCCCTGCCATCCAATATTGGACTTGGAATTCTACAGTAAATTCTTCAAGAGTATCGCCAGTATCGTATGAAAGATCAATTTGTGATACATTAGTTGGGAAAATTCCATCAAAATAATATGTTCTTAATGGCTTAACCGTATTTCCAGATGTATTTGTAGTGGACTCTTTTCCTTGATTAGCTCCCCTACCCAATTGATTTACGATAGCATTCGACATATAAGAAATAGGTCTAGTTGCACCACTATTGTTATCCAATTTACTGACACCATTCATCCACTGCTCAAATGCAGTTCTTAATACAAAATCTTCATCATTCAAAATGGTAACAGTCCATGTATCAAAAGTTCTATCTCCAGCAACTTTCAGAATACGACCCCTGAATGGAACATCAATGGGTGCAATATTAGATGCAGGTAACGCTGCTGCCTTACACAAGAATTGAAACTTTTCTTGTCTGTTTTGATCCCAATTAATATTTAAATCTGTTGGGAAGTTCATTTCGACTTCAAATAAATTCGGCCTAGCGCCACCGCCAGCCAGTTTTGATTTGAAATCTGTAATTGTTCTAAGTGTTGCCATTTTTAGAAATGCCTCCTTTTATTTGTTAATGATTAAAATTAAACTCGACCAGCCACTTCTTCAAACGCAACACCTGTTCTGGTGGCAACGAAGGAAAGGGTTACATAATTAATAGATTTAGTGGGTTTCAGGAAGATGTCAGCCCTGAATTCATTGTTATCGACCACATCAGGAGTGTTATTTGTCGCATCACAAATGACTAAGAAGTCATAAAGACCTCTCTTCGCTTGAATATCACGAAGATAAGGTTCAACAATGTTAACAAAGTTAGCACGAGTAATTTCATCATTAAGTTCAAAGAGTTGAGCATTTGCTGCACCCTCAAGTGCTTGCTCCACAACTAAGAACAACCTACGAACATTAATTCTATCAAATGCAGATGCATAGGATAGACCCGTCTTATCACCATATAGGAGAGTTCCAGTTCCAGGTTGAGTTATAATTGAGTTAACTCTTGCTGTATAGAGAAGATCTCTTTGTGCCTTAGTAGGATTGTAAGATAGTTTCGTAGCATTATTTAAAATACCTCTTTGCTGACCAGCAGGTGAGAACCATGGGAAATCAGTAAGAGTAGTTCTTGTCATCAATCCTGCTATATCACCATTACATGGGATGTAACGGAACTGGTTATTAAACCTATCATAGGTATACTTATAACCACTATCAAATACTGCATAAGAAGATGAAGATAAAGAACTAAAGAATCTAATTACATTTGTAGTTTGAGTTGTTGTATTAGTAATATCAACAACATTCGCTCTATGTGGAGAAACACATGCAATACAATCTTTTCTACCAGCAGCGATAGAAATAAGTTTATTTGCCTTGGCTTGAGAATCTACTTCTGCACTTAATCCTGGACCATTAATCAAGAAATTAATATCAATCTGATCCTTATTAGCGAAGAGATCATATGCAGTAGCAAGATTTCCGAGAGTTGCTACCATTCCACCAGCAGCAGAATAATCAACACCAAGAGTAAGAGAATAAGTTCTGTTACCAATAGCACTATAGGTGATACCTTGTGCATTTTGTCCCCAAAGACCTTCAGCAGTAGTTTCTGCTGTATAAGAAGTAGAGAATCCAGTAGCACGAGGATATGATGACCAAGTAGCATCCGAACCATTCGAAGGATTGTATCCCGCGTAAATGTATTCAGAACTATCTGCTAGGAAATCCTTATACCAGATCTTTTCTGGAGAATTTACATTTGAAACACAGTCTTTTGCTTTAGAAAGACTTAAATGCTTCTCTAGGATATTACCCTGAATTCCAGTAACTGAACCAGTATCATCAACAACAATTACATGACAAGCATCATTCTTACCATTTCTATCTACAACATAAGTATTAGAAATTGGTTTAGGTGCTAAAGTCTTCCAATAGACAACGGAATTAGTTAGTCCTAAGGTTTGATTATCATACCAATCAGTAATACTTGCTACACTTGCAGTAGTGGAAGAAGTTACCCCAGCATTAGTTACAAAAGAAATAGTATCGGATACTTCATAAGATGCATTCGAATTTCCTTGTGCATAATCAATAGCATATTCAGTTCCTGCAGAAGAAACTCTAGAAGTAATTTTAACATTGATGGTACTTCCTTCATTAGTAGCATCAGTAGTAATACCAGTAATGATACCCTTAAGATATCCATTAAAGTTACTTGTAGTACCTGCTCCAGGAAGTGCAACATTAGTAATAGCACTTGTTACACCATAACCAATAGCAGCACCAAGAGCTGATACATCACTAGTTGTAACACCAAGGATTTGATCTGCTTGATCATCAATAAAGCATACTTTTAAGTTATTTGCCCATGAACCAGGGTTCTTAGAAGCATAGTTATACTCTACAGTTTCCCCAGCATGAGATGCTTGATAATTATCATAATTCTTAATCTTCAACGATGTGGTTGCAGCATAACCTACCGCTGCATTTGAGTTATTCAAAGTACTACCATCACATCTGGCTACTTTAAGAACACCACCATATGAAAGGAAGGATGAAGCACTCATCCAATATTGATATTGAGTATCGGTGGAAAGGGGTTTACCGAAGGTATCAATAAGATCTTGTTCATTGCTAATATCTATTGCTTCTTCAACTGGTCCTATTGCAAAGGGTCCTGCAATTGCTCCAATGTTGTCCAGTACATTATCAGCTCTCCCAACTGTTAGGTCAACCTCCCTGACCAATATGCCTGGAGATAATTGAGGAGTCGCCATGTTTTCTTTCTCCGAATCTCAGTGATTAATCTGAAATTATTTATTAAAAAGTTGATTTACATGTAGTCCCACATGTATGCACGGTCTCCATACTCGTCAGTATTCCAATTTTTAGGAGTATTTGCCAATCTATCTAACTCCATAGTTCCATTATCAATAAACCATCTATCTCCATCATTATCTACAAAAGTCTTTTCATCCTGACCATCAACAATAAAACCAAATGGAGCCATATCTTGTTCTATTTGATTTTTTTGTTCTTCATATAATCTTTTTCTTACATCTTGATCTGTAAGTTCTTTAAAATAATCTGATTGCACTAACCATGCATATATGACAAGACACATTGCAAGATCATCATTACATCCTTCTTCTGCTTCAAAAGAATTATGCTTTTGAATAAATGTTGTTAATTCAGCTATAATTTCATAATCATTAAAAATAACTTTATCATCTTCAATAAGAGTTTTTAAATTAAGAGATCCAACCTTCTTAACGGTTTTAGACATCTTGACTCCCATTTGAGTCTTCTTACCAGAAAATCCTTGTCCAATAACCTGACCAGCTCTTCCACGCATAGAAGACATAAGCAAATTTTCATATTCTAAATCATAATGAATAATTGATGCTACTTGATCTCCAATATCATTTACCTCACATAAAATAAATGCTTGATTATAATTTTTAGCTACTTCCCAAATAATATTTGGGAATAACATAGGTTTAATTTCATTATTTCTATACTTGCCAACTACCTTATGAGGAAATTCTGTGATATCAATTAAAACAAATGCAGAATAATCTTCACTTACTCCTCTTGCCACATCCACTGTCATCAAATAATCATGACCTTCAACTGGTTCTTCATAAATGTCTAATCCACCATTCCTTTTAATAGGATTATCATAAACTAAAGTTCTAAGTTTAGATGGTGCAATTAAAGTATCAACAGATCCTAAAAACTCACATTCAAATTCAATTTTAAATTGTTGTTCAGATGTATTTGAAATAGTTTGAGCTTTCCACTTAGCATCTCTACCTGGGACTTCTGACCAATGAACATCTGTTGGTACATATTCATTCTTTCCTCTTTCCGCATCGTGCCAATACCTATAAAAATGATTCATCCCATGAGGGGTTGAAACCATTATGACTTTCGTGCTTTTACCAGAAGTGATAGTAGGATAAACAGAGGCAAAGAACGAATCAGCAATGTGATTTGGGACGAACGCGAACTCGTCGAGAAAGAGGATGTTAAATGACATACCTCGGACAGCAGACGCAGATGTAGAAGCTGCCAATATCTTACTGCCATTTTCTAACTCCAAACTACCTTTGTTCCAAGAGATAATACCCTGTTGCATCCATTTAGGCAAATTCTCATATGCAGTTTGTAGTCTACCAAGTAAATCCCTGGCAGTTGCTGCTTTGTTCGCGAGAATACCTATATTAGTATTATCATTAAACACCGCATAATGTAAAAGATAAGATACAGATGTAGTAGACTTACCTGTCTGACGAGGCATCTTACATATATTAAATCTATGTGCGTGGAATTTTTTTATTAATTCTTCTTGAAAATCATAAGGTTTAAAAGGAACCAACCCTTCATCCAGTGAAACAATCTTTACATGCTGTTTAGCAAAGTAAACTGGATCATTTTTGCATGCATAAAATTCAAGAATTTGTTCTTTCGTAAATTCTTGCTGAACATTCGCTTTTTTTAAGAGCGGATTACCAAGATAAACATCATCTACAACTGGCATATTATACTACTCTAAGCAAAGGTTCTCCTGATTCATAGTCGGAAGTATAAAAAGCAATTAACTTAGCTCCAGGATATACTTTATTAACTTGATACATTACTTCTGTTCTTGACGGTTTCTTTGCTTGAGGGAAAAATGTCTTTAACATATAATATTTTCCTCTCCAAGTCAAATTAATTGCTATAATATGACCCTGTTGAGAAGGTAGTCTTACCGTTGCTTCCGCCATTCCTTTCATAGGTTTTGGTTTAATTACATCAAAACTTATAAAATCTCTAAATTGTACTTTATCATTATAATCTTCTATTTTTAAGATTTCTTCACTTACCCCTCCATTTCCACCACCGTTGCCACCATTACCGTTACCGCCAGAAGAATGACCATTGCCACCATTATTCCCATTACCGTTCCCATTACCATTACCATTTTTCTTACCATTCAGATCATCTTTTTCCAACCATCCTCTGGCTCCTAAATGATAACCACGAGGAATCTTACGACATTTCTTCATGTCGTGGCAATAATATTCACCTGGAGGACACTTTTTCATTTTTATTTTTATTTAGAGGCCTACGATAGTTAAAGGATTAGAATATACAGTTGCTATTCCTGCAGTTACCTTAACTCTATTTGCTTCAAAATTTATTTTAGTTGCATTTGCAAGATCACTCCCATCACTTTGAATGCCCACCTGACCAGCACTATTAATTTGACTAATCAACCTAGGCATTTGCAGTCTCCAATACTGAAACAAGAATTTTTAAAACACTATTTGAACCAGCAGTTGCAGTAACATAATCACTTGTTTCTAAAACTAATTTTCCATCTAAGGGAATATAGGCATCATTAGCAGGAACAGATGCTGCATTAATAATTTGAGTAGTTGTGCTACTTCTTACATGTGCCATCGTAATAGTTGCTGCAGCAGAACCTGTATAGTTGGTTACATGTGCATACAGAATAATCCCAGTATACCCAGTAGGAGCAGTATAAATGGTTTGACTTACTGTGGTAAGTTCCTTTGTATATGTTTTAAATCTATTAAGTGCTAATTGTGCCATTCTAACTGAGTGCTAAGATAAAGGGTGTCATTTCCGAGAATAAACTCTTAGTGAAAGCTCTTCCACTAACTGTACCAGTACTTTGATTAATTTGTAAATCATCACCTATTCTAAAGTTACCTGCTTGGTCCGTACTGGTATAGAGAACTCTTCCACCATCTGAAGTAACAACCTCATTTGCTTGAACTGTAACCCCTCCTCGTTGCGGAGCAGCAGTTACAATCTTATTACCAGAACCAACATATTCAAATGTATGAGAACTAGCAACGATTTTACTTGTTCTTGCAAAATATGCTGTAGATCCTACACCGACAGCAGCAATCAAATTCTCTTCAAGTTTTAATGTAGAAATTCCTGATGATACAGGGGTCGAACTATTTATTGTATAATAGATTGGTGTCATAACAGCTGTTGCTGTAGCCGTATTTACTCCTACATTAGGGGCACCAATTGTGACCGCTGGAGTGGAACTGTATTGATTTCCACTACTAATGATTGTAATAGATGAAACACTTTCATCTTCAAGTGTAGCATATGCCGTAGCAGTTTCACCATCACCAGATGCAATTGTAACGGTTGGAGTCGATGTATACCCCGTTCCTCCGGATCCTACTGTGATTGATTGAACTTGCTTATACAAAGTATCAAAATAAACACTTTGTCCATCATAAGGTCTATCAACATCAAGCTTTGCAGTTCCTCCAGAAACATAAGTATGAGCAACTGTAGAAATACCAACATTAACCACAAAAGAAGTTGTAGATGGAAGTGAGTCTATAGTAAACACATATGGAGTTTGATAGGGATAAGTCTTAGTACCATAAGTACAAGTTAAACCAAGTCCAGAAAGAGTCACACCCATTCCAACAGCAAATCCATGAGCAGCACTAGTAGTTACAGTTGCTACTCCTGTTGTATGAGTATAAACAAAATTAGATACATTTAATGCATCAACATTTATATTAACAACTACATTATCTTGTGCTGCAGCAGCAGATGAAGTGACAACACCAGTATATTGCAAATCACTTACTCCACGCGCAACTAATCCATAAGTACCAAAACTACAGTTACTATTTGCTATATCTGCTTGTCCACCTTTATCACATGTAACCGCTTCATTACAACAAATAGTAAACAGAGATACTAATTGAGCAAAACCATCATTAGTAACAGCAACACCAACACCCCCTTGATTGTACTGAGTGAATGCATCCACATTCATTGCCTTTAATGATCTTGCTTGATCACCATCAATTCTTATTCCAATTCCCGTACTTGTATCACTTGTACAATTCTGAACATATGGACCTTTCCATTTACCACCACCTACATTCTCTGCTATTTCAGTAGTAGGAAATCCTACTGCAGCTGCAGGATGAAGGTGACCTGAGAAGGTCATATTAGAAAGTTTACATCCTTTTCTTACATGGAAAAGATCATCAGTTGTTGTACTAGGACTTACTGTAACAGTTCTTTGATCATCTCCTACAATAGAAACATACGCAGGAATCTCAATAGGATTAGATTCTGTATATTTGCCGGAAAGTACTTTAATTGTTGCTCCAGAAGTAGCAATACCAACAGCACCAGAAATAGTTAAGAATGCATTATCAATAGATGTTCCATTGTTATCATCGGAACCATCCTTAGCAACATAAAAAACATTTGGAGCAGAGTTAATACCCGTAGCACCTGCTTGCAAGGTTATATTATCACCTAAGATAATCGTCGAATTGGTTAGAGTAACAATACCAGCAGTAACCGTATTGTTATCACCATCAATCGTTACCGAACCTGTACCAATAGTGAGGATACCCGTAACTCTGGCATCACCATCAACTAATAGAGCAGTCTGTCCATAACCTACATGAATTGTTCCTACACCTGTTGTGAATGTAGAGACTCCACTCTTGACAATAATACCATCATTGAAAGTGGCAAGACCAACTACATCTAAGTATTTCTTATCTTCATAAATGATAGTTCCTAAACCAACAAGATCACCAGTGATTAATACATCTCCAGTAACCGCTAACGCATAACTAGAATCTGCAGTTGTAGTTGCAATACCTACATTGCTAGTAGTATTAACTCCAATACTATTAGATGCCCATGTACCTCCAATTCCAGATCCACCACCACCAGCATTCTCAGCAACATCCCACATGTTAGTGGAAGCATTCCATACTAAAATATAATCATTTTCTAATCCAGTAATATTAACATCATTAAGGTCCTTTAAATATCCAGCTCCACCACCACCGATAGTATATAACTGTTGCTCAACCCTATTAACAAATAATCTATAGTTTGCTGCTAAATCTTTTAAAGTTGCAAACTGTTGATCTGTTGGTGTAAGAGGATCTTGTCCTTGTTTTTCTTCAGGATCGGGTCCTATAGGACGATCATTATATACTTCATTTAAAGTAATTAAGTAATCTGTTTGCTTTTCTTTAATCTCCTCAACTATAGTTTTAAGAGATTGAAGATCTAAAACATCTTTTTTTATCTCTTCAAGTTCTTCATCATAATACTTGGGTTTTGGTAAACCAATAATAGTTGAAGTATTAGTATCAACATTCTTTTCAACTTCTTTTATATACTTAAGTAATTCTCCAACCTTACCAGAGATATCTTCTCCAAGTTCTGTATTTGATTTGTCTAATTTTCCTTGAAGGTCTTCTGTAAGTTCTTTTTGACTTTTTAAAAGTTCCTTTTTAGTTTCCCAAACTCTAGTACTAAAAGAACTTAATTCGTTCCAAATTTTATCTTTAGTTTCTTTTACTGTTGACTCAAATTTCGCATCAATATTTTTAATATCTGTTTTACTCTCAAATTCACTTTTTTCTAGAGTAGTATTAAGATTTTGAATTGTTTCTTCAACTTGATCACTAATATTAATCTTATGTTCACTTAAATCATGTTCAAAATTAGATAAAGCCGTAGTAACCCAATCATAATTAGGAGCTAATTTGTTTATCCAATTTAAATCAGGAAGTTCTGGAATACTATCTTTAACTCTTTCTAAACTTTCCTTTAACTCCTCAATTTGATCGTCATAATATTTTACTTCAGGAACTTCGGGAATATTTTCTCTTAATTCTTGAATTTCTTCATCATAATATTTTACCTCAGGATAACCCTCTACTGTATCTTTTAATGCAGCAATCTCATGATCATAATCTTTTATTACTGGAACTTCTGGAATACTTTCTTTAATCTCTTCAATACGAGAAGTTAGTTTTTCTAACTCTTCATCGTAATATTTAATTTCAGGTATTTCTGGAACCTGAGGAATACTCTTTCTTACATCATTAATTAATTTAACTACCTCTATTAATTCTGCACCACTAATAATATTTTTTCCATCCGCCTCTACTTCAAATTCTTGAATTATTTGTTCTTCTTCTACTACTTCTTCTTCTAAATTGGCAAGATCCTCCACTGAAGGGAGTTCCCCTTCATTAGCCATAAATTGTTCTACAGAGGGAAGATTCTCATCATCATTCTCTAAAAAATCCCTATATGACGGAAGATTTTTACTCATCACCTAAAAAGACGTCTTTTGTTTTTATTATTTATTGGGGTCATTATGCTGTGATTTTAGGAGTTTAGAAAGTTCTGCGGTGGATCCAACAAATAATGCATTATTCACAGTAGTCGGGCCTTTCTTATCTTCTTCATTAACATCCTTCAGTTTTTTCTGAAGATCCATTAATTTATCAGTGGCATCCGAAACACTTTTAATTAACTGCCCTGCCACTTCATAGGCTCTAGGCATTTCACTTTCTTGAGCAAGTTCAAGAATTCCATTAATTGCTTCTTGTCCCTTTTCAATGATAGAGTATAGATTGCCTCTTGTGTATTCATAATCTTTAGTAATGTCATCTTGTGTTAATCTAGGAGGTTTTTGTATACCTACCGTTTCAGGTTTGTCTACAACTACTTCAGAAGGAGCAATATTAAAAGTAGTATCTAATCGATTTTTCATATTAAACGGTTCCACTGAATCCGAAGTCATCACCCAATTCAATTAAACTATCATCCGCTGCAGTAATCTTCTTGACTCCTGCACCCTTAACATGAGTAGCAGTAGTCGTACCATATGCACCACGAATAACAGTAAGTTTATTATCTACTGGTACTTCTGTTATCTGGAATGATTCTTCACCAACAGTAAAGTAATCATATTGAGCCAAACCAGAAGCACTATCTACTTCTATTAGAGTTTCAGTTAGATCAACATTTTCAGCAAGAAGTGTTGTATCCGTTTCACTGTAACTCTTGGTTGCAGTGGGAACAACACTATAAAGAATATTTCTTTCTGGTGTTCTTGTCCTTTCTCCACCAACCAATCCAACAGTAACCTTCTTGATCACATCTGAAGTAGCAGATTGAACAGGACCAAAGAGATAAGTTTTAGCAGTAAATCTCAAAGTGTAAATTAAGGCTCTTCTAGTAGAAAAATCTCCCTCATAATCATCATCCATTTGAATGGAATTTAAAATTACAGGTATATCTCTCTTTTCTCCTATTGTTGAAACCAAATCTACTGTAATATTATATGAAGGTTGAAAATATGGCAATATTTGTTCTACAATCTGTAATGCATCATCATTCAACTTACACATAATAGCAAGTTCAAAATCCATATTATATGGAACAGGAAGATATGCTTTCTTTTCTTGCTTCTTATCGCTACTTTGTGCTGCTAGAAAAATCTGATTCTGGTTTGTCTTTCTCATAGTATCATAAGACATACCAGTAAATTCAAATGACATTCTTGGTAATGACATTTGAACTGCTTTATTTAAATCTGGACTTTGCGTTAAACGAGCTAAAAATTTCTGTGTAGGGCCATAAGCCAAAGGAACTCTTATAACACTATTAACATCAGTTCCATCGGTATGCTTAATCGAAATACCATTAAACAAAGAACCAAACGAAATAATAGTTCTTCTTAATATTTCGTGATAAAAATATTCAAACATACTATTATATCCTGTTTAATTATTATTTAGACTACGGCATTCCAAAAGGATTTGTAGAACTAAAATCTATAATGTCATCTGCAGCTGCTTCTATATTAATATTATCTGCAAATTTGTCTTGAGTATCATCTACATTAATGGTCCTCAATTTATATTTTGCTCCTGATTCTGCTCCAGTTAAGACTTCACCTAATTGGAAAGTGCCAGCTACAATAGACACTTCTAAAACATTTGTATCCGAATTCCAAGTTTTTACTCTTGCAGTTGTTGTAGTTGCTGATCCAGTAATCTTTTCATTAAAGATAAAATTACCCTCACCAAACATATATGGATCACCAATTGTTATTGTTGGAACACCAGCCTCTTGAATATACTTACAACCAGAATCTTTCAGAGTTATCATTGTAACTACACCAACAGAGTTAATATGTGCTCTACCTTGAGCAGTAGCAACTCCCACAACCTGAGCAACATAATTCTTATCACCTTCAGTATTAGAAATCGATACTGTAGGTGCTTGAGTATAACCAGTTCCAGCATTGGTTATTGTAATACCTGTAACAATACCACACTGATCAATACCAAATTCTAGAGATTTCGTTGAAGTTGTAACACCTGTAGAATTGGCAGACATAGTAATGGAACCAACTCCAATACTATAAACCCAAGTATCAGCAGGTATAATATTATATGTTGGATCATTCCAATCAGTTTCTAACCTAACCCTATCACCAACAATAATGCCAGCCGTTGTAACTCCAGTAACAACACTAGATCCAATTCCCATATCACCATTTGTGGTAATAGAGTTATATCTAATAGTAGCAACACCTATAGCAGTTGTTCCTGTAGTATCAGGATCAGAAATTGTAACAGCAGGGGCACTCGCATAATATACTCCACCCGTAGTTCCACCAGGGAATAGATAAGCACTAGCACCAGTGCTCACTGTAATAGCACTTACACTAGTAGAGGCGATAGAAGCAGTTGCTTGTGCTCCAACATGTTTTGGAGCAGTAAAGGTTACAGTCGGTTCAACAACATAACCAGACCCACCAGTTTTACTACCAGATTCAGTAATAGTTACAACACCAACATTCCGATGTATTGATAATCCTACTGTACCTGCAGCACCTACACCTGCACTATGAGTAAACGAAACCGCAGGAGTTTCAGTATATCCATAACCAGGATTAGTCAATTCTACTCCTTGAATTTTTCCAGAAGTAAGTCCACTACAATCAACTATATTGGTTATCAATGTAGCAATACCAACAGCAGTTACTCCACCACTTGCAACAGAAGAGAATCCCACTTTAGGTGCTGAAACATAACCACTACCCCGATCACTAAGAGTAACTAATCTGATACCATTATTAACCAAAGTAGTAACTGCAGTAGCTGTTACACCTGCTCCAACCACTGTTAAAGTCTGAGTATATCCTACTCCACCTTCTTCAAGAACAGTATCATCAATTGCCTCAATACCAGTATCAATAACTTCATCTTCATAACGGAAGAGTTCACATCTTAATTCATAAACATAATTTTTCCGTAATTGATAAAATGGTTTTTCATGCTCTACAAATTTAATCTCAAATAAACGATCCCCTAAAGGAAAATAAATTAAATCTCCTTCTTTAGGTCTAGTAGCTAAATCTATATTAGGTATATTTTCTATAAGTGGTGTTATATAATTTTCATATCTTTCTTTTGAAATAATTAAAGTTACTTCATTTTCTGCTTGAATACCAAACTTAGATAAAATTGTAGTAGTATCTCCATATCCCTCAAAATTCTCTATATATGCCTCTAAAGGATACGCATTACCAAATTCCGAAGTAATTACTTCTCTAATAATAGTATTCTTTTTAGCATATTGTCTGGGAAGATAATGAACATCTACTCCGTACATACGGAGTTGTTCATTTACTAAGTCTTGAAGTAAACCTTGTTCACTTCTACTCCCTTGTTGAAAGAATGGATTAAGTACCATAACATTATCCTACCATATCCAACGGTGGAAGTTCATAAGTGTTCGACATCATTTCTCTAATGATTTCAAGATCCTTTTCTGCATCATCATAGATTTGTCGCCCATTTAACTCAACCCCACCAGGCAATTTAACCCCTTGGAATTTAATAAGATTTTGTCCCCATTGTCTTTTAACTAAAGCAGTTGTATATTTCTTAAGGAAAGAATCATTCCATACTCTAGTATAATCATTAGGGTTTAATGCTCTAAAACAATCAATAATTAACCAATCATTTACTGACATACTACTCCAGTCCATATCCAAATATAACCTATCCATTCTTTGATTAAATCTTATCTGTTTCTCAGTTGTTAATAAGAAATTAATATCTTCAAGATATGTCTTCACCATTGCATAACTTAAAAGTTCAGTAGAACCCCAATAGTAAATATCATTTAAAAATAACTGATACTTAACACTAAACATGTTATTGGTAACAGTATTAGATCCATCAAAATGGAAAATTTTAGTTACTCCAATAATCTCTGGGGGAATTTGTAAGAAATTATTGTTTTCTTGATAATTAAAGGTTTCGGTCCCAATACCAGTAAAATTATGAGAAGCACTGGTTGTCGTTATTCCTGCTACATCACTTTGACCTGGACCTTTTCCTCTATTAATATCATTTTGCGTTACTTTGTACTTCATGTACATTTGAGAAACGCCATCAAAATGCCTTTCTTGGAAATACTGAATAGCATCATCAACTATGTCGTCGATTTGTTCATCGGCAACATTAATTTCCAAGACTGGAGCACCAAGCTGTCTCTTGCAATAATCTATGAGTTCTGATCTGGATCCTGGTTGCGCCATTTATAAAAATACTCCTACCAATATATTTAGGATGGTGCTGAAGCTATCCCAGCATAAACCTGTATGTTACCATTAACAATATTATAATAGGTAGATCCAGAACTAACTATAACATTATAAAGATATCTTCCTTCCTTTAAAGTTCTGGTTGTGGTTGATCCCATAGATATTTGAAAAACACCTCCTGCGGCACTGGTAAATCCAACAGTAAAGGTACCTGCAGGAACTGTAGTAGCACCGATGCCAACTCCTTTCTGCATCTGAGCAGATCCTGTCCAAGTTGAAATACCAGCACCGGAAAAATCAAAAGCCGTACCATTAGTTCCAGTTACTGTATATTTTGCTGCAAAATCTGCACCCCCATAAATGGTTAAATTTGAAGCAACTGGTACTCCAGCGGTTGGATCAAATGTTATCTCTTTACTTGCCATGGGAAACTAACTCTTTAAGTAAGGATTTAATTTCATTAATTTCACCTTTTAAATTAGCTAAATCTTCTTCCATAGTAGTTGCTTTTTTACTCTCTTCCTCTTTTATTTTTTTAAGAGAAAGATATGTTTCATATTCACTAATACTACTATTTACAATTGCACCACTGTCACCATCTCGATAAAAATTTTGATGTCCTTCTACTGGAATCTTTTCTGTCATCATGCTAATGCTATCACTCTTAGATCCTTTAACCTTGGAACATATGCTTGATTTGTGGAAGTCATTACAATCTTAATTGCAAAATTAGTAAATGCAGGTATATTATCACTTGTAAACTCAAATTCTCTATATTCTAAATTATTAGAATTGAACCCAAGGGTAGTTGTCTTTTCAACGAATTTATCAGGTAGACCATTACTCTTATTAGCATTTATAATTTGACCAAGATTATTTAAATTAGAATATCCTGGGAAAGGAATGAATACTTGTTCATCATTCGTATTATTAATCGTATAGAATGCTCTCATGTCAGAGAATATATTAACATGAGCACCAACTAATATCTTAATAGATGTGGAAGGATTTTCTATAGATATTAATTTAGTAACATATTGGAAAGCAGTAGGATCATCTAATAATGATGTGGATCTTCCATCTGTCGCATAATTTGAAATAACTTTGTTTACTCTATTAGAAGTAGTAATAATATTTGCCCTACTAATATCAATAACAGGACTAATTCTTTCATCCATAGTAACAAAATCAAATGCCATTATCATAGATTTACTTGCAGGAAGGAATAGTGCTGGATTTGGTTGATTACTTTCATTAACTTTGGAAGCAATCATTCTTGGAGATGTAAAATAATTCACTTTATTAAGTGAAATATCTTCATACCCGGCATCTACAAAGGAGGCTTCACTACCACTTACACTTGTAGCAGTTATTGTTCTAATCTTAGTAGTTAAGTTCGTTCCCTGTGGAGTGAAATTATGAATATTAGGAGTCAATGCTTCAAATTGAATGTTCTGAGTGGCATTAACAGCTGTTCCACCACAAGATTTAGTTTCCTTAATGAATAAATCAGGATAAGAACTATTAGTTACTCTATCAAGTCCAGTATTAGCATCTGGAGTTATCTTAATATAATAGTAATCTAATCCAATTGGTTCAGATACCGTAGCATCTGATAAAGTATGGTTTTTATTAATTCTCCTTAAGGAGATTCCATTCATTTCATATTTCTCAACAAGAGTTCCTACAGGATAACTAAATGCTTTTGTCCAATCAATTCCTCTGGTACTAATTCCAATAGCTCCACTAGATGTGGTGGAATATGACATGATTTCATCACCAACCTTAACATATCCATAATTAGTAGTTCCTACACCAACACTCTCAAAAGAAGAGAAGTTATCAGAATTAGAAACAAGCATATCTTCAGTTCCACTGGAAGAATATTCTGCTACTAATTTTGTGGGAATAACATCAGATTGTATATTACTGATAGAAACCACATTTGCACTAGAATGCATTCCATGATTCCTGTGATTTACTTTAATATGATAACCATCATTAACAATTTCTAAAGGTGAAATAGGATTAACAGTCCCACCAGTAAGTTCGTTAATATAAGAAGTTATACCAGACGCATTAACAAACTTCATAGAGTTTGCTGCTCCAACAGTAATAGCACCCTGAACTTGATCAATAATTAATTGATTATTTGCAGAAGTAACTCCTACGGAGAATTGAGCATTTCTTCCAACTTTACTAATTCCAATTGTAGTGATACCTAAAACATCACCAACAACATAACCTTGACCCGTTGCATTAATCGTTGCAGCAATTGCCACACTATTAAGTACAGTAACATTAGCCGTAGCACCCCTACCAGACCCTGTAACAGTGACTAAATCAACACCAGTGAAAGTATGCTGTCCAGAGAGAGGAGTGTATCCTACGCCCGCATTAACGACATTTAAATCTCCAACAGCAGAACCTGCTACCCCAACTAAATTACCAGTAAAATTAGTTCCTTGTTGTAAAATTGGAGCACCTGTTAATAAATTAGAATCATTAATTGAAGAACCTAAAGAAACTCTAATCTTTTTCGAATTAGCCTCCAAGGGATTTGCCAACAATTCGGCAATTTGATTATTACCTCTAGTAAGATCTGGGTTATAGAAATTAAGATCTCCTTTATTAACAAAACTTGCTCTATGTAAAGTAAACTTAAGATCTTCCCACTGACTTGCATCCCATGTAGAAGCATTCTGCGACTTAAACAATGAACCAAGTAATGGTTGTTCAGATACAACTGTTTGTTGTCCTGCAGGAAGACTTGCAGTGCGAATATCAGTTTCTCCTACCCGTGAAATCCAAACATTATATTCCATCGTATCGGCAAGAAGAACTACAGCATATTCTTGCCCTGCTTCCAAATATACAGGTGCATCAAAAGTGAAAGTAGTTAATACAGAAGCATCATCCGAAATATTAACATCATCTGGATTTAAAACGATTTCACTGAATGGTAAAACTTTTTGAGTAGGATAACCTTGTTTAACTGATCTAATTTGACATGTAACTGGTAATACTGCACCTTTAGATTGGAAATATACATCCAATTTAGTTACAAATACTCCAACATCTTCTGCAACTATGAAACTTTGTGCAAGAGGATCAACCTGATAATCAATTCTCCCTAATCGGGTTGATGTAGTAGAGTCAACAACTGTACTTGATTGAGAAGTTGTTGATTCTGTTGCATCTCTAGATTCATTAACAATCTCTGTTTCAACACGAGCATTTCTGACAGAAAGAATAGTCTCTTGAACAGTATCCAGTTGACCAGCAGCTATATAAATTTCTTCAGCAACTGTAGAAACTTCACCAGGTACAGTAGAATTATTAGATGCAGCACTTAATCTAAATGTTTTGTTTCCAGAATTCCATTGCTCATTTCCAGAAATATTAGGATCCGGAATAAAGAATGATCCAACTAAATTTCCAACATTATCTGTAACTAATTCTACATCTGTTACAACAGCACTTGCTCTACTAGTCTGACCTCGTAGAATAGTTCCTACCTTAAGTCCACCATAAAAATCTCCTTGAACTTGTTCTGCTAATGAATAAGTATCAACATTAAGCAAAGTAGATGTAGAAGAATAAGATTCTGGAACTGTAATCTGAGTATCAACAGTATCTCTATCTAAGTATGGAGTACGAGTATAAACACCAACAGGAGCATTATAAGGACCTGTTTTATGATTTGACTGTGCAACTCTAAATCTAATATTTGGACTAGCAGCTGCTATTCCTAAAGAAAGTCCATCAACTGGTAATGTTCCATGAACAGTTTCTCCAACTTCAAAAGTACCTGCAGTCATTCTAATTTGTACAAGTTTGGGGAAACAATGCTCACTAACATCTATTCCATCAAAGAATGGATACATCCTAGTATAAGGCTTCATTCTAAGAGCTCTAAACTCAACATTTCGAGATCTTACTAATGCAGCAACATCACTAGTAACAATTCTATCCCCTTCAGATTGCGTATCAAATGTTTCAGTGACAACTTGTCTTGCTCCACTTCTTCCACTAATACCAGTTCTAGTAGCAGTGGTTGTAGTAACATCTAAAGTTTCAGTAGTAGATGTAATTTCAGTACCAACAATCCTTACATCCTCTAAAACTTGACCCAATAAGGATCCCCTTACCTGACCAGTTCTATTATGAATAACCGATTGTCCCTGGAATCTCCTAACTAAATTTTCAAAACTCCAAGTATTCATACCAGTAATTTCGCCACCAACTGTATTTGCACGAGCCCAGTTATCACCAGCGGCAAACCTATCTCTTAGTTGAATAGCTTCATTAAGTCCAACTCCTCTATTAATATCAGCAGTAGTCTCTGAAGTTTGAGTTACTCTATCCGTTCTAGTAGCAATTTCTTCTCCAGTCCATGCAGTCTGCCAAGAATTCCAAATAATAGGACCAAATCCAGTTTGTGGATCAAGACCTGTTGCAGCAGCAAGTTCATTAATAGTTGAAGCATAATTTCCTTCAACCTGAATAACCCTTGCAGCTAATCTTACTTGATCTGCCCATGTATCAGACTCAGGAGTAAGGAAAATAGTACCTTCCCAGAATCTTATTAAATAAGGATTTAAATTTTCAATTCTAGTGCCAAATGGATTCTTAACCCATTCTTGAGAAGTATAATGTAAAGTAATAATTCCTTTATTTTTTCTTACATTAGTTCCATTTAAATCAGTAGTAAAATCTAAGTCAATTGTAGGATCTGCAACCGTACCCAAACCTATAATAGAATTGGATCCAACTAATAAATTTACAGCAGTTGTATAATGAGCAGGTCTTAATTCACTAAGATCAGGATCAAGACTATTCTTAATTCCTATATTTTTATTTTGACCACCAAAAGTCTTAAAATTATCAACATAAAAACCAGATTTATAACGATTCAATCCATTTCTATCACTAATGAATGTATTAGCAGTATCTGTTTCTAGCAGCGACAAAGAAGTATAATATTCTAGATTCTTAATTCTATTCTCAAGGTTCTTAATATCCACCATTCTATATCTCTTATAATCTAAAAGATTAATAGAAGCAGCTTTTGTATTATACAAATATGGTGGAAGATTAACTCTAGCAACCTCTAAAGCATTATCAACAGTAGCAGGTGGTTCAGGTACTTCTGAAGGAGTTCCATATTTAACTTGGAATACACCTTCTTTTGTCAAGTAAATTCTATCAATCCTAGGAAGATAGAAAGAATATGAAAGAATAATAGACTCATCAGATGCTAGAATGTTAGCTGCTGAATTTCCACTCTGAGTAAAAACTCTTCCATCAAACTCAAATGGAGATCTTACTCCTTCAGCAACAGTATAATCAGAAACTCTAGGTCTAATATCAATTAAATCTGAGTTTTTATGAACTCCAATAAAAGGTATAGCTTCATATTCAAAATTCTTATAAGAATCTACAGTAGTAATATCTCCAGTATCTGAACTGGCATAGTAACCATAAGCATAATAAACTTTTATCTTTCTATTAGGAGCAGTCTGATCTGACTTTCTAATCAATCTTCCATAATCATAGAAAGAATATCTTTGTCCATTATCAAAAGTAAATTTGTTAGATATATTAACACTATTTTCCGAGAAATCTGTAACCACTCCTTCAATTCCCGATTCATCAAAAGATATAGTTTCTCCATTAACAAAATTAGTAGAATTTACAAGAATATAGTCAATTGAAGTAGCATTCACATACTCTATATAAACAGCAAGTGCTCCACTTGTTTTTCCTCTAACAATTTCACCAACAATTAAATCAGATGTTGAACCAGTCGGTCCTGTTAATGAACCTATAGTTAATCTAGGAGCATTTGGATCATCAGTACCTGTAGATTCATAAACAGCATAAACATTCACTACATCAGGAACATTTAAACAAATTTCCTCATCCTGGACTCTAGTTCCATATGGATAAGTTCCATATTTTAATCCATTATTTACAGTAGTGGTCCCTATTCCCGCATTTGAATGTATTGACTTATCAAGAATTATACTCTTTGCTCTCTGAAGATTCTTTACCTTTTCTGTTACATTAGATTTAGTTAATGTAGCAGTTAGTCTAGCATTTCCATCTGTAGACAATCCTTTTATAGTTAAAGTTTTACCACCAGAAGATCCAAAATCAAGCTGATCAGCAGCTAATGATTCTGTGGCTCCAGTTGGTGTTAATATAAGAGTATACCTTTCTTCATCAAATGACTGGAAAACTTCATTAGTTCCAGCAGTTACAGAACATTCTCCACTTGCAATAGTTACTCCATACTGTCTTCTAATATTTAAAGTTGAAGTAGTTAGATTAACATTAGATACATTTGCCTTAGGTAATGGGGTATATAAAGCATTTTCTGAAGTCTGAGGATAAGATTTAATAATTTGAACATTCTCAAATTTCGTTTCAGTAGATGGAACTTGACCATCACAAATTCCAGTAACAGTTGCTATACCAGTAACTTCAAAAGTACTAATACCAACAGATGCTACTCGTAAAAATGTATCTGTACTAAATCCTGTTCTACTACATCTAATAATATCATTTTCTTTTAGATTAGTAGATATAAGTCTATTAGAAGTTGTAACAGTACTAAATCCTGTAGGTGTATTAAGTCCTGATACTGTTGCTTGCCCTATATTAAATGAAGGAGCTAAAAGAGGATCAGCAACAAAAGTAGCTGCAACTCCAGCAACTGATTGATAAGACCATAAAGATTTTACATCACTATTACTATATTCTGTTATAGCAGTAGCAACTCTAGAATTATCAACTCCATTGATAATCAATTGTTCATTAGGAACAAAAGATCCTTCCCTTTGATAAAGAACTAATGATGCACTACTAGAAACTGCATTCCGAAGATATGCTGTAGCTCCACTAGATTTTCCTTGTACAAAAGTAGGTACCGAAAAAGTGCCTGGTTCATTTACTGTAATCTTAGTATAAGTTTGAACATCATATAATGAAATATCCCACTGATTCTCTTGAGGAGAAGATGTATCATATGATCCAGATTCTAAAGCAAAATCATAAACTCTAGCAACACCTATTTCTTCCCCTGCAGCAATTGTCGATGCTACTCCAGTTCTTTGATTTCTTAAACTTACTATAGCAGTAGTTCCAATACCAATATTGGGAGAACCATAAACATTGTTTAATGTAAGTGAAGTTCCGGTTGTATAATTAACTGATTGATTTTCTAAAGTCTTAGTTGTCCTAGGTTTTTTAACATCTAAAAAAGTAGGTGCAAGAGTTTCTACTTCATAACCTCTAACCGATGCTTTACCTGGCGAAATCTGATATACAGCTAAATCATCTGAAGGAGTATTACCTGCATAAGTAGTTTGATCTGCTTTAAAAATGCCATCCCCTAAACCATTCTTAAGAGATTCTTTACAATCAATATTAAATGGTTTTATGTAATAATCTCCAGATTCATCATAAGTTCTTCTTGCTATTTCGTCTGCTAAAATATTATATTCAGTAGTATTTTTTAAGGATTGAATAATTCCATTTTTAATAGTAGATAGTTCAATAAAATTTTGATCATTAAAATCATCAATATCCTTTTTCAACAAAGATACTGTAACTTTTAATCTATCTGCTCCAGGAGCAGCATAATTATTAAATCCTTGAGCATTATCACCCAAAGAACCATCTACATCTGCAGATATAATCTCTTCATTTACTAAAAAACCTACTCTACAACTTGGATTATTAGTATATTGATCCAATACAATACTTTCATCATTGACATCTACAAAATATCCTCTTACAAAATATACCCCATTAGAAATCGAGAATATAGATGATGTAGAATTGCAATTATTAGCAATTGTAGCCGCAAAACCTTCTCCAGCAGAAATATAACTACTTCCAAAAGATAAAGTATCATCTACAGTTAATATTTCAGAATCTGCAAACTGAGTAGTTGTATTATCAACAGTACTAGTCGAAATATAACTGATATAAAGAGTATGAGTATTTCTTTCTGATTTTTCTGCAGATATAACTTTATCTACAGTAGCTTGTATATTTGTTGTTGCTCCAGTTATCTTTTTGCCTACTAAATTATCCAAATACAAAGACACAGGAAGCCCTGCAAAATCATCTTCTATTTGAATAGCAGAAACATTATTACTATAAGAAGTTTGTCCTGGAATTATCTTTGCACCATCTTTAAAGAAATGACTACCAAACTGTTCAATTTGATTTTGCAGTATAGACTGTAACCCAGTTAACTCTCTAGCCTGAACAGGAAATCCAGGTTTAAAAAGAACCTTATAATAGTCTTTATCTTTCCCACCAATCGTGGGTTCATTGTAATCGTCGAAATATGGCGATACATTGAGATTGGTTTCTTGCGGCATAATACTTTAGAACTGCAAAATAACTTTGATATCTTCTTTTTGATTCGTAGACCTAGTTATTGAAGGTCTATTATCAACATAAATTATATTTCCAGAGTATTTTTCTACTTCTGGTTGTGCCACACCTTTTACAAAACTTTGTCCAAGGTAATATGTCCTACTATTTATTACAGTGCTCACACCAGGATTAGTGGATGTTCCAAAACTAGTATCAATCCCTAGACTTACAGAACCATTAACAATAGTTAAACTTCCCCCTGTAGTAGGATCAGAGGTAAATCTATTTAATGAATAACCATAAACGGGAGTATATTGAGCATTACTGCTTTCATAACCAACGCCAGTAGTAAATCCTGCCAAAGAACGATCTTGCCAATACTTTAATACTCCTGTTGTTTGATCATAAGATATAACCCTTCCAACAGCAGTCGATCCTAAACCTACGGTTTGGGTAATAAAAGAATCTGCAGTAAATGTAGCAGAACTATAACCAGCACCAGTAAGTTTTAATCCGTAAGTTACTGCTGCTTTATCAATACTGAGTAAATCAGTAGAATTATATGCCCTTGGATTACATACAACCCCAATTCGAGCAATTTGGTTACCAGTTATAAAATCAGGATTTTCTGTATCATTCTCAATCCTAGAATACAATAATACATTCATTGCACCAAGTTCTCTATAGATATTGGCACCATGACCACCTTCAGGAGGAACAATAACATTAAAAACAGGTTCTGTAGTTCCTGTGGGAACTCCTCCAGCAGTTAAATTAACTGTTCCATAGGTATAATTAGAACCACCCTTTGCAACTGTAATAGAATCAACCTTAGAATCATTATTAATGACAATAGTTGCTTCAGCTCCAGTACCATCTCCTTGAATAGGAACTTGAGTATAGGTCCTATTAGCAGTACCTAAGCCAACCCCACGATTAGTAATTGTTACAATTTTTAATTGGCCACTAGTACCTGCATTATCTCTAACTGCCGCATCACTAGTATTAGTTGCCCAATCTGCAGGAACAGGCATAAAATTGGTAGAATCAAATTTAATAATATCCGCAGGTTTGATAGTATAAAGATATTTCCATATATAACCATCTCCACTAGTACCAGCAGCTCTAGGTTCTAAATCAGTAAATGTAGGTTCATCTAAAGATGGTCTACCATTTAAATTTTCTGGATCTGTACCATTCTGCAAACAAATATAAACCTTATAATCACTATTCATTACATAGTAATTTGCAGAATATAAATTAATAGCTCCAGATTTATTTGCAGGATTATCTCTGTTTATGTCTTGACGATACATATCATAAGTTGTTCCAGAAGACCAACTTATTTTTCTAATAACTTGTTTAACATCTCCACTTGATATCTTCTTCATCGCAATCATTGTATCCCAATATTCATTCTCTTGATTGAAACTATCTTTGGGATCAACAGGGGTAGTATCCCAAGTCGATGAAATATCAGTGGCGTTAGGAAGACCAACAAAAGTATAATAAGAGTTACTAGTAGAAGTTACTCCTGAAACGAAATTCTTAGCATTTAATATACGAAGTTGATCAGTTATAATGGCAGCCATTGGACGTGGGTTTTTTATAGTTTTATTTATGATGTATAATCCACATACTTCAGTGGAGCGTCTCTACTAACAACAAATGAAGTTGATAGTCCAGTTGTTCCATTATTAGTATATGCATTTAATGTAATAGGAACCGTTCTAGTGTTCATTATAATTCTTCCCCAAGAGAATTGTCCAAAGAATTGACTTTGACCAATTCCTGAGAGTGAATTATAATCAGCAACATTAACGGTAACTTGAGCAACCGCTGTTAATGCAATTCCTGGAACAGATGTTGATGCAATAGAAACTGCCGCAACTTGATAAACATTATCTAAGAATTGAGTTCCGATTCCTAAATCGGTTCCATCTCTATTTAACGATGTTACACCATTACCAACATTGGTATTATAAACAGTAAGATAATAATTAGTTCCTATTCCACTTACTGTTTTAGCAGATCCAGTCATAATATCCGAATCCCTGAGATAAGAATCTACAGGTATAAAGAGATCAAATTTAATTCCAGTAGATGCAACACCAACAGATACTGTAGTAATTCCAGTTACAACACCAAAATCTCCTTCATAAGAAAGTGTTTGATTGGTTTCTCTATGAGTTAATGGAGGTGCAATAAGAACTTCTGGAGGATTGGTTCTAGTGTATGCAACACCAGTAGTAGTTCCTCCATAAGAAACTGTAAGACTACCAACTGTTCCAGAAGTTAGACTGGCCGTTGCTGTTGCCCTTTCAGTAGTTCCAATGCCAACTGGAGTAGCGATAGTAACTACAGGAGCTACTGTATATCCAGCACCCGCACTCGTAATATCAAGAGAACTTATAGTACCACCTGCAGAAACAATTGCAGTTGCAGAAGCACCAACTTTAGAATCTTGAGTTACAAGTTCTATAGTTTTTCTCTTTACATCAGATGTATTTTCATTCTTAGGATCAAAGAAAGGTTTAATACTTTGTACCCATACATCCGTAGAACCAATACCCACCGATTGAATACCAAAAGTAGTGGGATTAACAAGTGATTCATAAAGAACTCTAGTCTTATTAATAATTTGACCATTGACTACTTTATCTTCAGTTTGCTTGCACCATACAACTGGTCTCAAACTTAAAGGATTGTTATCAATACCTGGACCAGAATATGCATTAGTTTCAACTTTATCCGTAGAATTAACTCTTGTTACAGCTCTCTTATCTTCTGGATTACTTCCTTTTATCTGTAAAGTATCACCTTTCTTAACTGTTTCTAATATATCTTTAAAGGCAACATCTACTCCACCTGTTCCCTTATAGAAAATAACCTTAGACTTATCTCCACTATTAGCAAATCCAGGAACTTGACCTTTAGGTGGTTCTGTAAAGTTAACCATGGTTCCACCATCAAATGTATAGGCATCCCCTGGAACTTGAAGAATATCATTAATAAAGATTAAAAGAACAGCATCAACATCAATTGGAGATCCATTTGCAGCTCTAATAGTTACAGGTTCATTATTCAATTGCAACTGGAAAGATCTGGTATCACCATCAAAGAACTCATCAAATGAATCTAAAACCTCAAATCGTCCAACTGTCCAACCTGCAAATTTGTCTGTTTCAGTTTTATCAAGAGTGATTTGGAATTCATCAAATGTTAAAGAAGTATTTGTAGGTATACCAGTTAGTCCTCCTATAGGAACTGTCAATATTTCATTTTGACCATACCCATATCCAGTGTTACGAATAGAAAATTCAATTACACTAGATCCCTGACCAACTACAATATCAGCAGTTGCTTGTGCTCCTATTCCCGAAGAAGAAGAACTATAAGTAAGAGGAATGTTTTCATAAGAATCGGGTGCATCAACTACTACAATTGTAGGTTGCTTAACAGTTCCAGATCTTGCATAAAGATGATCTCTTGTAGAAATTCCAGTATTAACCTCAAAATTAGATGTATCAATAATCTTAGTAATAACAGATCCTTCAGCAGCTGGATCAATACCACTACTAGAATTATTATAATCTCTTGGAGCAATTATTGCTGCTTGAACTGTTCCCCCACCATTATATGTCGTGGGTACAGTAGATGTACCAACATAAGCAGTAAATTGAGTGGTTGAAAGAACACTATTAACTTTTGACCCTCCAAAGTAAGGATCTGCTTTTCTAGGATATCTGTGTTCAGTAGCATTACTATCTTTAGCACACTTAAATGTTATAGATTCATCTGCTAATTTAATACTTATTCCTTTTGTCAAATTATGAGATCCTATAGTTAGAACCATTGATCCTGTTGAAGGATTATATGTAGCAGTAGAAACATCGTAAGTAACCTCTGTTGATGTACCTACATTAACTGTAAAAGTATTCGCACTAACAGCAGTAATAGTTGTTCCTATACCTGCTACTGGATCAGTAGAACGAGGATAAGAATGCTCACTCACATCAGAATCCATTGCACAAGTAAAGGTTAAAGCATCATTATCAAATTGAACTGTATTAGAAGTTGTTAATCCATGAGCCGTACTGGTTATAGTCAATAAACCTGTAGAAGGAGCATAAGTGGCCCCAGAAGGAGTAAATCTACTTCCATTATTTGCAAGAATAGAGTTTGCTTTACCACTTGTAAAGGTATGTGCATAAGAACCACCACTGACTACTGCACCTGATGTTGCTCTAACAAAAGTATGAGTGAATTGATCTCCAACATTAGAAACACCAGCATTAACTGTAATTGTAGTAGAACTAGTATCAGCAATTGAAACTGCAGTGTTATATAATGGATCTTCACCTCGTGGATAATAATGAGTTTCAGTACCCAATCCACATGTCATTCCTAATCCGGTAAAGATAACATGATCTTTTTGACCACTTGCTGCCAAACCATGAGCAGAAGAAGTAGTAACAGTTATAATACCAGCAAGATTATCATAAACTGCTGTTGATATTGCTACAGCAGGAGAATATGCACAAGTAAATGCAATTCCTGATAATTCCACTTCATCACCTAATTTCAATCCATGTACTTTATTAGTAGTAACAGTAGTTAATCCAGTAGCACTATCATAAAGTACATTTGATAGTGATCTAGGTACATAGAATCTCTGAGGATTAGTAATGGCAATTCCTGTGATATGTCCATTACTAATAGTTGCAGTACCAATGGAAACTATATTAGCAACCGATAGACTAGAAGTCTGAATTCCTACCCCAACTGTTTGTATTCCAGCTCTATAACCAGATCCTGTCTGACCAATACTAATAGATGAAATTGTTCCTGCAGCAGAAACAGTTGCTGTTCCACCTGCTGCAACAAGAGGTTGATATGCAAATCCATTTTTCGAACCAACCGAAACTATTACTCCACCAACTGGTATACTAGAACTATTAACATCATATCTAACGGAAGAAATAGATCCACTAAATGTAATTGATGTAATACCTGAATTCTCAGACATATCATAGTCATTAGTTACCCCTTGCGTTCCTTGAGGACCCTGGAATATTCCATTAATCAAAACAATACCATCATTAGTAGAAATTCCTGTTATATTGGTTCTTTCAGATTTTAAAGTAAAGGTCTTAGCTATACCAGTAAATTGACTAGAAATATCATCAAAAAGAATATTCTTGGTGTAAGTTTCTTCAGTTCCATTAATCTCACCAGACCTCATAAAGGTTCTTCCTTGGAACTTAGAATATGTTGTGATGCCAACCCAATCTCTATCATCAGGAGCATTAGTAGTACTACTTAAGGGAGTTGGTCCTTGAGGTGCTTCAACGAAATGAATCTTATTATCTACAATATTATAATTTCCATTTACTTTTCTAACCAATGATCCAGAAGCATGATCAGCAACAGTAGTACCCATCCAGTTTCTATCAATTAAACATACATTAGCCGTTCCAAACCCAACAGTTCTAATAATCATTATTTCATCATCAACCTGGATTAAATCCTGACTGAAGAAGGATGATACGCCAGTGAGTGCAACTGTATTTTGAGTCGTCGAAAGATCTTCATCTAATGCGGTTGTAAGTGCAGATCCAACCACTGGAGATTGGAAATAATTATCAACAGCAATCAAAGCCTTTTCATTTTTCTTCTGGGATAAGAATGAATGTGAAGTACCAATTCCAACAGAAGTTAAATCAAGAGTATCTGGAACCAATTTTAAAGCATTCTCAGCAGAAGTAGCTAATTTAACATGATTCTCATCTACTTTAACGATAAACACACTAGAAGGTACTTTATCTGTAGTTCCAATACCAGCAAAAGACGCAGAGGCAATACCAATAGCCTCATCACTTGTTGTACCACTATGACTATATGAAACTTCTTCCCCACTTACAAAGAAATGTTGTCCCAAATTAATAATATTAGTACTAGTATTTGCTATTGAAGGACTACTTCCATTAAATGCAACTTGGAAAATTGGTTTTTGCTTATACTTAAGGTCAAATGATCTTCTAATCGCATTATGAGTTCCAGAATAATCTCCATAACCAGAACTCCAAACATTATTAATATTCTCAACATCATTATTTTGATCAACCAATCTTAATGCATTTTGGAAAATTCTAACTTGAGTAGCAATAGAAGCAGTTGGAGTAAACTTAAGTTGTGTACCAGCAGATGTTGTAGTAACACCAAATGTTCCTAATCCAGCATTATGTCCTATAGAAGCCCATTCCATAACAACAGGAGTTGTGCCATCATCAATAACAGCTACTTCTGAGAAAGTATATCTATTATTAGTTGTATCTTCAACTGAAGCAAGATAGTATGCAGCACTATAATCATTCTCCCGATCTGTTGAATCATGTGCATATTCTGCAACCGTAGTAGCAGTAGGGGATCCAGAAGAAGCAATAGAAGTATAATGAGAGTCAAATAATCCTGTTTGAAGAGATGTTGTTCCTATCCCAGTAGAATGAGTACTTGCAATAGAAATAGCAAGAGCTGTTACTTGAGTATCTACTTCTAAAGCAGAATCTGGAATCAAATCAACCTTAATTTGATCTCCAGAATAATAAGTCCAATAAGTTCCTATTCCGGATATAGAATATCCACCCCAAGTATCTGTTATTTGACCATATTCAAGTGAATCAATTTCTGATCCATCATGTACAATATTTAATTCATCATATTCGAAACGAGGATTATATATTTGATTTGTTTCACCAATAGAAACTAAAATCTTAGCAGATCTATAAGTTGATGCAATTCCTACAACACTAATTGCAGAAGATGATCCCTCAGATGCTGTCGTTGTAGTTGTTCCAACATTAACAACACTTCCTAATCCAAAATTAACCGTAGCTATCCCCGCAGATTGTTTCCACAAATCATGAGCAACAAGGGTAACATTATAATTATTATATTTTGATTTTAAAGGATAAAATAATAGGTTACCTTCAGAACCAGCAATAGAAAAATCAAAACTACCCAAATCTGGATAAGTTTCCATTCGAGCATATTGATTGATATAAGCTGTATAATCATTATGCATTAAAGATACAATCATAAATTGTCTTTCAGCTGTATATCTCTTATCTCTTACATAAGTAAAATATTTTCTTGATCTGATATTAATATCAAACTTATCAACTATAGAAAATGGAGTTGGTCTAGGATCACTATTAAACTCTGGACTAAGATCATCAATTTTTAAAACTCTATTTCCTACAGATTCATAATAATCAGTTAAAACTCTAGTTGAAAAATTAATTTCATCTGAAATATAACGACTTCCTGCATAGAATCCATTTTCAGTCACTAAATCAAAATCATTATAACAATTTAAATCTATTTGCGCACTTAAATCTGCAACCACTTCTACACCAGGATCAGATGGAGTATCAAGTCCAGTGAAAAGATTATCTCTTGACTCCATCACTAAATCACTAAACTGCTTAAATCCAGCAGTATGATTCAATGAACTAACCGCATTTTCCCAAGTCTCTAAAGCTACTCTCGATTTTAAAGAATAAGAAAAATATTGATAATAATTATTATCAGGTATTCTTTGAATATTATCATTTAATACTCCAGTTGAATTCTTCCATCCTTTAGGAACTATAGAAGTTGCCTTAGTATTAAACGAAGAATTAAAATTAATCTTCTTTTTAACAATACCTCTAGTATTAGAAGTTTCTCCAATTAATGTATCACCTACTTCAAACTCTTTTTTAGTAGAAACTTTAACAACATCAATCTTACTATTCCAACTTTCTACTTCACCAGTCTTAGTGCCATTAGTTACAGTTTCTCCTTTTAAGAAAATATTTTTCTGTAAGACTGATTTAAAAATTGGGAAGAATTTTTCAGGAACAATTGTACCAGCAGAACGAACAGCATCAAAGAATCCTGGATATTCTCCAGTTCCTAAGAAATCATCTTTAAGACTGAAAGTAACAACTCCAACTGCACCACCAATACTCGCATGAACTGAAGTAAGAGTAAATAATTTATAAGCATAATCTTCAGAATTATAACCCTTTCCAGCAGTATCTACCCCGACACTTATATTTTCAATCATTACTTTATCACCAACCACAAAGGGGAAGTCAGCGGAATCACTAAAAGCAGTATTTAAACCAACAGTTACATCCTGAGTAGTAGAATCATAAGAAATAGTAGAAATACCAACACCATTTGTATTGTTTATAGGAACAATTCTAGGGTTAGTATAATAAATTCCATAAGTATTCTTTAAAATAGTTACTTTATCGTCACCTAATTCATAAGTAAGATCAACATCTCCAACAACTTTTTTAGTATTCCCATCAACAACTGTTAATGAAGGAGCAATTGAATAATTTTTACCATCAGAAGATATTCCTATAGATTTAAAAGAAGCTAAAGGTTCTACTTTTAAAATCTCTGGTACATTAGCAACAGGTCTTAATGTCGTATCACTAGGATAATCAACACCAACATCTCTAATACTTGTTTTAAGAATCTTACCAATTTCTTTACTTGTAGGTTCTAAAACTGCTCCCGCACCAAGAGTAGAAGTTATTGAAGAAACACCAGGAACAACTTTATAACCTTTTCCTGCATAAATTACCCTAGCACTTGAAATACCTGAACCATAAGCAGTTAAAGAAGATGTATCATAGGAATATACAGCTTCTGTAGCAATATAAGAAGAACTTTCAGGAACAACTGTTAATTCATAATTAAAGGAAGTTGTACCAACACCACTCAAAACATGAGTTCCGGAATAACTACTATTATTAATAATGACTTGGTTATTATCAATAACTTGACGATCAACTACCAAATCCTTTTTCTCTTGAGTTAAGAATTCTTTATTAATTACAGTAAATTCATAATATAAGGTGCTAGGAACTCTATCATTTATTGATAAAGTAAGAGATGCATTAGTATCAATACCAACCTTACCTGTGGTGTATACCTCAAAGTTTGTACTTGCTCCAGTAGAATCAAAAATCTGACTTGTGGTTCTTATGCCAGCTTCCCCTTGTGCTTCATCCTTGTAGAAATTAAGTTGAAAGGCTGAATAAGTACTAATTCCTTGAACAACTGCTAACGAATTATCTGATAGATCAAATACCAATTTATTATTTCGATATCCAATTACTGGTGGATTTATAGGGGAAATAGTTCCAGCAGAAGCACTGGTAATATCAACCACAAAAGGAAATTCTTGTTTTGAACCATATAGGGTAGAAGACAGTTTTATTTTATTCTTAGTGTCATAAATGACATAATAAATTTTATTATTTACTAATCCTCCAGAAGAAGTAGTAGCTGTATGAATTATCTTATCACCTGTTACTAATCCATGATCAGTTAAAGTGATAGTATTTGTAGCAATATCAACATCCCCTGCAACAAAAGACTTGGGATTAATAACAATTCTTCTATTATAATCATTATACTTAACTGTTAATGTTTTAGAAGTAGTTGGATTTACAGAAACTGTAACCGAATCACCCCTCACCATACCATGAGTTGCTGCAGTAGCAACTGTAACTGTATTCTTACTAACTAATGTTTTAACTACATTAGATTTTACAGTTTTAAAACTATGTACAGATCCCGTTCCTATACCAGTAAAGTATAAAGTATCCGCAAAAGTAGATCCTACAGAAACAAAATTACCAGTACTACCAACCCCAACCTTAATGGTAGATATACCAATTAGATCTGAATTAACTTTTGCAGCAAAAACAGCATCTTGATTTTGAAGATAGAAAGTATCTGACCCCATTGCTGTGGCAACTCCTAATCCACCATCTCCATTATCAGAATAAGTGAGTAAATCTCCAGTCTCTAAACCATGTCCTGGCAGATAAATTGTCTTAGTTGGAACAAAAATTTCTGTTATACCTGCTCCAGGATTAGAGAAAACTATAGTAGATCCTATACCAACTCCAGCAGTACTTCCCAATCCCACTGCATCAGATGGATTAAAGTAAATCTGCTTATCGATATTAAAAATTGCATTATTAATATTGCTATTCTTAAAGGTAAATTTCCTGGGTTTACTATAAATTTCAGTTGAAGCAGTATGAGATGCTCCAACAGATCTTAAAACCCTAATTCTTGAACTTAAAGTATCTACATTTAGAACTGTAACTTGTTCATCTCCAAGTGCCAAAATATCATTTGGCCTAATAGATGGATAACTTAAATCACCATTTATGTCAAAATAGGTTGTTAATCCCGTAGCACCAGTAGTCCCAACTCCTACACTTAGATTAAAGAAATCACTTTTCACTCCAATAGCATAAGATCCATAAAGATTATTAACACTTGTATTAAAACCAGATAAGACAATCTTATCATTAGTTAATAAACTGTGGGGTGAAGCAGCAAAAGCAAGAAATTCTCCAGGTTTTCCATGAGGTTCTAGTTCTACATTTTCCACTGTAGAAGTAGAAGAAGTAACTGAATCAATATCCTGTCCTACTATTCGAGAAATTTTAGAAGAAGCACCGACACCACCAGTTAATTCATTATCAAATATTATATTATCATTAACTTTATAACCAGTACCAGATCCAATAATATCAATTGCATCAATCCCTCCAGTAACTATGGCTTTAACATCTGCATCTTGAAGTCTATTAGCTGTTGGATCATAAAGATAATCATATCCACTATCAGCAGAAGTTAAATTATAATTATAAGTATTTCTAAACCAATCTGAATCTTTTAAATCATAATCATCTTGATTGGATTTCTTATCAAAGTTAAATGAAATTTGTTGTGAATTAAATGAATTACCAATTAAATATGGGAAAGCAGGTCTAAAATAATTTTCAAATGGACCATCACTATCTGTTAATTGATCAATTGTAGCAAAATATGCATATACTCCATTAGGGAAATCAGGAGTAATACAGAATCTTCCATTATGCCTGTCTAAATCACCAGAATCATTAAATTCATAATCTTCAACAAAGAATCCTAAAGGATATACTGATTGTGGAGGTCTATTTGCTCCTAATACTTTTTTATAACCAGATACTAATTTTTTAATAATTCCACCAGCCTTATCACTTAATCCATATGGACCATAAATTGGACTTCCATCATATGCCCATCCAATTATAGGTGAATGATCATTAGAAACAATTTCTTCTTCTCCCAATTTCTGTAGATCAAAAGAACCATATAAAGTCTTGTTATCTATTGTTTTTGGATATACAGATTCTCTAAGTCTTCTAGGAGCATAAAGATATGTATATTGAAGTTGGTAATTTGAATTAAGAGCTGGATGAATAACTCCATCATCAGGAGTAACGATCGGATAATTCTTTTCAAATAAATTAATTGTCCATCTATTAATATGAGTAATAAAACTAGCTTCTAATCCTGCAGGTTTAATTGTAAGTGTAGTTTTATCGCTTACATATCCTGTTCCACCTTTTATTACTTTAATGGATGATATTTGACCATTAGAAAGTATTGGAACAAGTTCAGCATAATCCCCATCTCCATTAATAATAATATCTGGAGGAGAATTATATCCTGCTCCATTATTTGTCATCAATACTTCAATAATTTTCCCATCACTAATAATAGGAATTGCTTCTGCTTTAGTTCCACTCTCAAGCGTTACTAAAGGTTGACGATTATAATTAATAATTTCTGAAGATCCATATCCAACTCCCTTATTACCCATATGAATCGTTTTGATCGATCCCCTAAAAATGGGTTGAACTTTACATTGGAAATCCTCACCTGTAGTAGTGGCTATGCCTACCACTCCATTTACCGATACAGTGATTGGAGGATAGTTAAATGAATGTGTCCCTGATCCAGTAGAAGAAAAATCAATATAATCTTCATTATCAGCATAAAAATCTTTTGCAGTGGTTCCTAATCCTACAGTCGAAACTCTAAAATTATTAGCATCAACTTTTGTAACCATATAGGTTAAAGATGTTTGCAATCCAGTTATTACATTCCCAGTAGTAGAATAAGATATAACTTCTCCACTATCATATCCATGGTTAACAATATTAATTAAATTTAATGCTGTATTAATTCCACTATTAGTAACTGTTCTTTCTTTACTTTCATATCCAGATCCAGGATCTACTACTACTATCTTAGAAACGACCTTCTTTTTATTAATAGATTCTAATTTCTGAACTCCAACACCAAATGCAGTTAATGATATAGTATTAATTCCTGCAATAGCATCTAAAAAGTTTGGATGAAGACTTACACTACTTAATCCTACAAGAGAAACAAAATATTTTGAATCTGTTACAAGACCTGCAATAGCTAATTGACTTTCTGGCCTATAAATTATTTCTTCACCATTCCTAAACTTATGGTAAGTAGAAAATCCAATCACATTATTAGTTAAATCAACTCTTGCAGATGCTGCTTCAGCATTAAAGGATGAAGAATGTTCTATTTTTATTAGATCTGCCTCTGCCTTGGCTCCCTCTCCATTTCCCCCACTAATAACAACCGATGGGATATTCAGATAATCAAATCCAGTATCTAAAATTTCAAATCTCTTTAAATCACCCACTACATTAACTAAACCTGTAGCTGCTGTACCAACAGAATCTTCTACAGTTAAAAGAGGTGGATTAATAACATCATATCCAGAACCAGGAGCTGATACTTCGATATTATCTACAGGACCATAAAAAATACTATCTTGTGACTTATAGTTTAAAACTTCTACACCATCAACTAATATCCCAGTTGTTCCAGGATTAGTATCAAAAATTCCACTATCCGTAGAAGGATCAGTTATTTTCCTTAATATTTCCTGTGGTGAAACTATTTTCTTATCAAAATCATAATATTGTAATGTATTACTCGTTACTATACCAGAAACAGAAATATATTCACTATTAAAAAGATTGGATCTACTAGATGCTAATTTAATATCATTTTCGTTAATTCTTTCAACAAAATAAACCCCTTCATTTACATTAGAAAATTTACTAGTAACAGCACTAGTTTCACGACCAGTAAAATCATCTATACCAGCAGGAGTTATAATATAAGGACTATAATAAATTGCATCACCAGTATACAATCCATGATCCGTAGTAGTGGTTAATTTAAAAATTTCTCCAGTATAAGTTCCATCTAAAATATATTTTTTTACAGAATAAGTTAAATCTTGATTATGAGAAGGAATTGAATTTGAGGCAATTAAAACTTCATCATCAAAATTATCATAAACATTTTGGACATTAGCAGTATATTTCTTTAAAGTTGGTGTAGTTATAGAATTTGCATTAACTAAATCTCGATGTACTACATATGTTCGTGCACTTGATAATATACCTTGACCTTTAATACTAAAAGCATAAGCACTTATATTATCATAGACCTTTCCCGTTACCGTGTTCCCATTATCATCTTTTATTTGAAGAGTATCACCTATTCTAATATTATTAATATCATAAGTTGTTACAGAATAACTATAATCAGATTCATCCAACAATTCAATTGATTTTACTTTAAAGTAAGTTGCAAGATTAGTAAACCAATTTTGATCTTTTACAGTATTTTGAGATATTCCTAAAGATTGAACTTTAATAGTATCATCTACAGAAAAATAACGAGTTTCTTTTGGTGATACAAAATCAGAAAGAACTGCACCTATTCTTATTTTAACTGGATTATTAGTTCCTACACCAGAATAACCATAAGCATATGCATCTAATCTTACATCAGTTCCTGCATTAATATCAGCAGATACAGTAGCTACATCAAAAAACTGAGTAGTGGATTTAGATTGATAAGATACTATACCTGAATTTCCATTTGCATAATTTACAGATAAGGATCCAGATTTAGCAAACCCAACTGTAGAATCTACATTAATAAGTGTAGACCCCGACGAAACAACAGATATTACTTTTGTTTTAGGGTGAACTCCAAAATCTCCAAAAATACTACCTTCAACATTAATATCTTTATCAAAATCATAATCAAGACTTACTTTATAATAAGTGCTTCCAATTGAAGGAATAACTTCTACATCAGTAACTGAACCATATGCTTTTGTTATGTCATAATCAGCATATGCATCTTGATATAAAGTTCTATTCAATAAATCAAGAGGATCCCCATCAATAGATTCTGTTACTAAATCTTTTGTTACTCTATATCCAGCATCTGACGGTCTGAAAAGATAATCACTAGGTTTAATTACATCAACATTTTCTCCATATAAAGCACCAAACAGAATTTTAAAAGATTCTTCAGTTCCTTTTGAACTATAAAAATCTGCAGATTGCTTAATAAAAAGATTTTCATTTAAACCAGCATATAATGTTCGATCACTAAAACCAGGAGAAAACTGATCTTTTACCTTTACTAAAAATTCTTTTAAAAATAAAGTACTTAAATTTTGAACTACTGATTCATTTTCATGAGTGGATATTTTAGAACTAGAAAATACAAGCTGATCTGGAGTATTTGTCCCAATATAACTTGTAATACCACTGAAACCCCGTACACACCCCTTAAAGCTAATAGTTGTTTTACTAGTGTAAGTAATTATTTCATCATCTATTTTTAACAATCCATACTTCTCAGGAAAACCATGAGTATAATTAGGTGCTCCTACTGTAATAGTAGTATCATTGTAATCAACAGAAGCAGATAATGTAGTAGAATTAACCGTAGTTGTAAGAGTATCTAATTTTAAATAACTATCAATGTTTTGAATTAGATCAACTGAAGATCCTTGAAACTCTTGCGAAATATAATATTGTTTTAAGAATTCACCAACTAAAGGAAAATCAGAGGCAACAAAACTTGGAAGTTGCCCTTCAACTATTGATTGGAATTTTACTTTTTGTTCTGCCATTGGTTATGGATTTTCCGTATTAATTGGAAATGACTTCATCGCCACGAACCAAACTTCCATTTGAGTAACTGGATGAAGTAATATAATCAGTTCCTGATATATCAGCACCAGAGGCTATTCTATCGGTGACCATATTAATGATTGTCTTACTATTATCTAGTTGCAAATAAAGATCCTGTAATCCAATAATATCATTAGACCTTGATGTTGCGGATATTTCAATAATTGGAGCTCCCTTATCAACACGAGTAGTTATTATATTAATAGGAAATAATTTAACTTCTCCTTTTATATAATCAATTGTTCCTACATTTTCTCTTACAATTTGAGGTTCAGTTGACGATATCAATTTAAAGAGATGAATGATGCCGGTTTTATAATCTTTATTAGGAGTATCTCCAAGATAAACTGTTGAATTAATTCCATTCACAGTAAACCCAGAAGATTTTATATTATAACCAACTATATTTCCAGATGATGCACCAGAAACTCCATGATTTCTCAAATGAAATCTATTCCCAAAACAAATTTCATATTCTGCATAAGCATTTAAAGTTGCCTTTAAGTCTCTTCTAATTGTTATTGTAGTAATATTAGAAGTAATAGAGGGATGACTTTCATCAATGATATTTAAAAATTGACTATATTTAAATCTTGCACCAAATTTATTTAATTCTGATGAATCAGCATACGCATCAATATTTTTACTTACTATAGTTTTTACTGCATTTGCACTAGGTGCTTTATTAGCATTATAATAGACATTAGTATAAGCTTCTATAAAAAGATATTTTAAATCAATAATTTCAGGAATTATTCCTGCAACTGAATATTTCTTTAATCCTGTCTTAATATTATCTTTTAAATTATTAGAAAGATAAACACCATTAAATGGTTTAATACTTATAAAGACTTTTCCATATTGTGGAGGAGTTAAATCTTCTCCACCAAATGCAGATACTGATTCTGCCTCTGAATATACATTAGGAACTATCGCTTCATAATCAGAAGCTGTCACTGCTCTATACTTAGCAGAATAAATCTTAGGTGAATATTTTTTAATTGATTCAATACTTTCAACTGATGCACCACCAAAACTAGCTTGTTCACTGTTTATTAAAGAAATTCCACCAGTTGCTACTCGACCATTCTGATCTACTAATCTACCTTTAAAATCAAGACCTGTAATTCCATTACCATCTACACCATCAGTTATAACATAATCTACTTGAATATAATTAGGTTCTTCTAATTTTTTACCAAAAACTCCATCACCAAAAATTAATTCATATCTTTCATTTTCAACTTCTTGTAAGAAATATACTAAAGAGTTACCATCAATATCAAAAATAGTATCTGAAAGATCATATTTTACTGAACTTGTATCATTAACATTAGATCTTACTGAAACTCTAATTAAAGAAGTGTCAATATTTGCATTAGGAAGAATAAATTTTTGATTAGGATTATATTGCGAAACAGTAAATCCGTATGTAAGGGTAGTCCCTTGATATATGGTTATATTCTCAAAAGATGCGTTACCATCCACTACAGGTGCCGTTATATCATCAGGAATAATAAACATATAGTTTATCTTATCAAACGCTGCAGAACTAGCCACAACGCCCTTCTGAAGCGTTAAAGAGGTTGGTGGATTAGAATATCCACTTGTATCAACATAGAAGGATATAGAGCATTTTGCAGCAGTTGTAGAGCGTGGAGTATATCCAATATTTCGTGCTAAAGAAACTACATTTTCTCTAACAGTTGCACTATCAAGAAAAACTTCATTTGATACCATATTGGCATTGTATGAAGTAATGTAAGTGTTATAAGCAAGAACATCGACTATGGTTGAAAGATTAGATCCTTCAAAATCATAGTCAGTAAAGGTTGAATTCGATCGAAGATAATCCTTAATTGAAGTTTTAATTTGATCGAAATCTAAATTCGTAAAATTAACTACTGGCATTTATCTAGTTGACTGTAATGCAAATGACAATTCTTGGGCTGATGCTTCAATACCCACAATTTTATACCGAATTTGAACATTCATTTCACCCGCATCAAAATTGGGTTCTACAACAACATCAAGTACTTCAATTCTAGGTTCATAATTTTTAAGAACGGTTTTAATTTCTGATTCAATACTAGAAGCGGAAACAAAATCTACTTGATCAAATAATATACTATTTACCTGTGAACCAAGTAGAGGGTTAAAAAATCTTTCGCCGTTATTAGTGAGTATTAAATTACGCACAGAGCGGGAAATAGCTACTTCATTTTTTATGCCAATAAGGTCCTGATTAATAGGACTATACTTAAATGACATACTAATGTCTTTAAATTGCTTACTTACCCGTTGTACAGGCATTTTTGTAATATAAACCTAACTTATTTATGAGTAAAATTACACTAATATTCTGTCAACTGCATCGAATCAATATCATAGTCTAAATTATCATCTTCATATACATCTTCTTGGACAAAAGTATCGCGTTTTTTAGGTGTTAAATCATCATTTGAAATTTCTCTAAGCATCTTTTGATGCTGATCATTTGCTAAATTGTCTAAAAAATCGTTTTCTGGAGTAGGATTTACCATTTTTTTGTTTTGGCGTAGTTTACGGTAGTCATTATGTAACCTTTCTATGGCAATTTGTCGTTTGTCTTTCAAGTAAATTAAGTGCAATTGATACTCTTTTACTATTTAATGCATGAGGTTCTACATAATGAGGTAAATCTGAAGGAAATACTAGTATATCACCGGGATTACAGTTACATTCATCAAGTAAAATTGTTTTATCATTAAACATATTACTTAATCCTTGTCTTGTATGACTAAAAGGACTTAAAAATACCAAAGAATTATGATTATGAGTCAAATACCATATAACAGAAAGCGTTGCATCAGGGTGAGTATGGCAAATATTGTAGTCTTCTTTGTTATTAATGTTTATCCACCAGTTTAAAAATTGAAATTCAGGTAAAAATGAAAGTTTTTCTTGTAAAAAGGTAAAAAATTCGGGTTCCATTTCATTAAAAGAGACAGATGGACTTTGCCATCCGCCTCTACTTGATCTTTTTTGAGGTTTTACCGTCTTTTGAAGCTCTAAGCACCATGAATATGCCTTAAAAATCATTGCTTCATCACTTCTTTCCGCTTTAACATGCCATAAAGGGGTAGAAAATAATTTATGTTGTTCAATCATCTCATTTTCCTTGCCCTCGGTACTTCTTTTTACGCCCATTACGAGAAGTCGCGGTCAATTTGGTTAGTGCCGAGCAGCCTTGGCGAGTTTTTTTCGGTCTTGTAGGTTTAAAAGTAATAGTTCCATAAACTCCAGACGATGATTTTGCCATTTTTAGGTGTTTTCCTCCATTTTTAAGTATTGTGGGTCAAATGATATCTCTTTTTGTACATAAAATTGATCTGCATAGTCTTGTAACTTCTCTAAACATTCATCTATCGTTAAATTTTTATGTAATATTTCAGTTTTATACCTAATATTATAAAATTTTTTATAACGATCCTTCATTATTACCAACCGTCACTTAATATTGAAGAATTAACGGTTATTTGATGCATTTTTTCATCAACTGAGGTATCCGTTGCACGGACACGGTATTGAACTCCATCCCTCCGAGAGAGTTCGGTGAGGATCTCTGCTTGGAGATCCCATAATTCCTCAGATGTATGTTCTGGACCTACTACTGGTAAAGTCATAACAACTTTACCTTATCATAAAGCTCAACAATTTCTTTACTAGGATCTACTACATGAGATAAAAGATCTCTTAGTGCTACTACTTGTTCAGCAGTGAGAGTAAGACCTCTATTAGTTGTATAGGTCTTAATAGGTGGTCGGTAATTACTACCGAGAGCGGGATACGGGTCTTTATGTTCTGCCATAGTTAAATAATACGAGTTTTTTCGTGACCAACGCGAACTCTAGGGTCACACCAGATTTCATATCCTACATCTTTAGCATCAAGACAGAAAGAGACATCCTCTCCACACATATCTTGTACTGCTCCAGACTCAAAGACTTGCATTTTAGGAGCAAACCAAGGATATTCAAGTCCTTCAAATACACCTTTCTTAATCATTACCCAACCGAAACCAGTATAGTCTACAGTAAAAGGCTTACGACGCTTAGAAATAGATTCAACATTTTCATGATTCATAACTCCGCCATTTTTACGGAAATCATCTTCTTCTAACCAGTGTGCGACAGAAGTTGTGACACCATCTTCAGTTGCATACCATCCAGCAACAATTTGTTTTTCTTCACTTTCTTTTGGAACAGCAACATCACATAATTGCCAGAATTTGTTAGTATCAAAGACAATATCCGAGTCAATCCAAAGTTGATAATCATATTCTAATTTACCATCCCAAGGTATCTGCTTTGGTCCACGAAGAACATTTGCTCCTAGTACTTTACAACGAGCAAAATTAACCATAGAAGAATAATCTTGAGAAATCTGAATCTGCATTTGATTCTGTACAAGATCAAAACAAAGTTGTACAAATGCTTTTAAGAAAATATAAGAACATCCTCTACCAGGGAGACAAAAAACAATCTTCTTCCCTCTCATTCTTTCTTTAATCGCGTCATAATCCCATTCTGGTTCTTCTTTGGATTTTGACTTAACTGGGCTCTTAGCCTTTACAGTGAATCCTTTTGCCATAGTGTTTAATTACCTTCAGTTCAATTATAGAGTGTAAGTATGTATTTGTCAATAAGATGGTTCTAAATTATCATCGAATCCACCTCTTCCACCAACATCCGCAGGTAGTCTTTCATAAGATAAATCTTCTGCTTCATAATCAGTTTTCATTAATCCAACCATTGCTTGAAGTTCTGCCCATTTTATTTCAAAATCCTTCTCATTTAAACAAGGATATAAACATCTATCTTTTGCATAGATGTGATATAAAGTATGGTCCAAAACTTTTACCTCCATTTAGAATTAGCCCTACCGTCATTCAATACCTTTTTTGGTTTTGAACTTTCATCAGGATACCAAGGTTGGGGATGATCTAAATTCATCCATCTTGGTACATGTTCTTTAATCCATTTAAAGATTTTTCTCATTTTAATTTGTTATAGCATTATATATAAGGACTATTAAAAATCCTATGGACACAAAAAATATCCTAGAAAATTTTCCAGGATATCTGATTAACCAACCGGCAAATATTACTCTCCAAAAATTCCAATAAGGGCGTTTTTTCATCTCAGAAATTTTTTGTGATTTTTATATATAAAGGTCGATCTGTCACCTCTGTAGGTTAGGAAGGACCCAAAAATTATAAACGCAACGCCGCGACCCCGCCTAACAACGAAAACGCAAATAACTGTCCTATACGAATACGAAGACTGCTAATTACGAATATCAAACTAACACAAACTGTAGCCTCACTAATTGTTATAAACTCAGTATAACATATAAAGGGCAGAGTGTCAATAACCCTGCCCTTATTTGTCTTAACTGACTGTTACTTAAAGCACTGTATCTGTAACCTCTACAATATCATCGAGAACGGCAAGGATTTCATTGCCATTGTTTGCATTTTCTAGTAGGAAGATTGCAAAAGTTTGTGACATGATCTAAAATGAAATTAGGTGTGCTTGACTGTCTTTAAAGGTGGCGCAATCATTCCACTATTATAAGCTAACACGAACTCACGGTTTTGTCAAGTTAGTGTAGACACTTTGTAAACCGACTGTATTACCACCTCACAGGATTTGACAGATCTTCGATGTAACTTTCCACACGCTCATTTCCTCCTAAGTCTAACACTTTACCCCAGTCAATTTGCTGTGGATTAAAGTCATCATTTACATCAAGCTCTAGCGTTATTCTATACTTAGTCTTCGCACTGTTGTAGTAAGAAACTGACATGAGATTAGAGGGATGGAGGAGTTACTTAGTAGTATAAGATCACTTGGGTTTTTTGTCAACTAAGTGGTCTTATTTATAAGGGCATTTGTAACATAAATCGAACCTAAACTGTCGGTTCTAGTTTGTTACTGAACTGGTTTGTAATAACCCTACGAAGTGTTAACGAAGGTCTTGTACTTTCGCTCGCTTCGTGTTATACTACGCTCGCTTAGATCACAAGAAAAAGAGACATTTAGTGACATAATTAAGGAAGGTTTCTAACAAGATTCATGTAGAGGATTAGCAAGCGTTTTTCACATTTATTCAACAGATTAGACATGGTTTTAAACAACATTGTGGAAAAGGTTTAAAGAACATAAGTATATTTAATTCCACATTAATTTACCTATTTAATATAGTTTTCCACAGATTAAGAGACAAAATGTGGAAAACTAGTATGTTCACTGTGTATTACTTAGTCTTTTAATCATGTCCCTATAGTACTCTCTATCCTCTTCATTTATCCATGGATTATGTACTTGAACCCAGGCATATTCCAACCAATTCTTATTAGTCCATCCATGTTTTGGCTCCCTAATATAATCATTTAATGTCATCACTTTTTAACCACATTATATACATTTGTTTCCCTATTATACATGACCTTATGTGTTAACGGATTGACTGTAATTTCTTGTTCTGGATTATCATATTCTTCCTCATTTTCCCCTCCTATAATGTAATCGAGTCTCTCTAAAATACGCTCTAATGATTGATCAATTTGATACCCTAATTTGTAGATCGATTCTATTAAATTATCACTATCAATTTCCTCTCTTTTCTTATCAACCAATGCCTTGTAATTAGCATATGCTGGTGTATCAAATGGTGGTTCAGATTTAGTCATGGTGTTTACTAAGTGGTCTACTTTTGAAGCATAAGTCATTAGTAATTATGCAAATTTCTCCAAGGTGTTGATAGTAACTGTTCTGGTTTTGATTTTAACATATCAGCATAAAAACCAGGTCTCATTGTTGGTTTCTTTGTGCGATCTTTGGTTGGGTTGAGTGAACTTAGTTGGGTGAAGTTTGGTGGGGTTTGTGTCATGATTTAGAAGTCAGATTGGAGTTCTTTTTTAACATATTCTTGCATTTCTTCAAATCTTTTATCACTTAAGAGATATACATATTCATCAATTATTTCCTCTCTGATGTCCTTATCTTGAGTCATTAAGTATTCAAGATCTACGCACATTTGTTGGCGTTGTTTTAGATTAGTATCCATAGCAGTTAGCATCATTTTACCTCCTTAAATAAGCGATAAATCTTATCACCTATCTCAGCAGACATAGCTGCTTGATCTTCACCATAGTCTGCATAATCACATAGAGCAGCATCAATAGCATCCCATTCTTCAGATGAAAAATACTCTCTAACGATTGCTTTTTTGTCTACTGTTTGTGTGTTTGGCATTGGATAATTCCTTGGTGAGTTGTAATTGAAGAACTTAATGATTTCCTCGTAAGGAACATTTAGTGATGTGTAATTCATTGGATGAGTGAATAAAAAAGGTATGCTACTTTGGTAAGTAACATACCATTAATTAACGAATGATTGTGTAACCATCGAAGAAACAATCACCATCAATGTACCACTCAAATTGTCTTTGAACAATATGAACATTGTGGAGGAAAACATCAAGAATAGCATTTAATCTTGATTTGGTGGTAACAGTTTGCCAACCACATGAACTGAGTTTCATATCACCATTATTGGAGATTTGAGCGATTAAGTTACCGTGTAGAGTAACAAATGTGGTTCCTTCATCATTAACGCTGACTGAAGTATTAGACTTGCTCCAGTTCTTGCGATTCGCAATTGCTGTCTGCATTTCTGTTTCAATCTTGCGCATGTGTGTTCTGATTTGTTTGACTCTCTTATAATACACGATCCTGTACGGTTTGGGGGGAAATGTGTTCACTTTGTCATGTGTCACAGTGGCGGGACTAAAGGACAGACGATTTCATGATAGATTTCTTTACCCTCAGGCGACAGAATTACATGGTTATATGCATCTTCACCCTCCCTTTTTTCATACAGTTCTGTGCTCCTATCCAAGACTTTTATCATGACATTCTTATTACTCTCTGAGGTAAATCCCAAGTTTATTAGTCTTTTTATGAAGTCTTCGTGAGTAACAATCATGGGTGAAAAAATCGGCGTTGCGTATCTCGTAACTGTAAGATTTACTACGGTTTTGTAATATTAGGTGAAAAGGATTATACTACGAATGTATAATAGAAGCTGCTAGGAATACACCCCTTGAACATAAACATCCTCCGCAGGATATTGCTCATAAACTATATCCTCGATGTGATTACGATCACTATAATCACTCTTAACCGTGGTATAATGTGACCTTCCTTGATAATCAATGTATCGTACTTTTGCAGTGAATTCCATTAGAAATCTCCTGGTAATTTGTGGATTTTAAATTGATACTCACCTAGTGTAACTTTATTATCATAAGTGTTAAAATATGCCTCCAATTCTTCTGACAAATGTTGATGCTGAATGTCATCATCTTCATCTGCTTCAATAACAACAGAATACTCAAATTGAATACGCTTTGTCATTAGTTTACCTCCTTAATTGTGAGTTCAATTTGTTCATTCCTTTGCTCTAATTTATCCCACATTTTACTATCTCTAATGGCAGCAAATACATTCAGTCCAATGATAACAACTGTACCTGCTAAAATAACAGGAATGTAGCGAATACTAATGCTCATGACATACCTCCATTTTGGATAATATGTAGAATCATGATGAGAAAAACTCCTTGAATAAAGAACAAAGTAAACTTCATTTTCAGCCCTTTAAGTATAGATAACTGCCTGCCCAATCTGCATTGCTAAAACATACTCTACGCTGCTTAATACTTCTTAAGTCATAGCGAACATGTTTTGCAGGTGCTTTATAACTAGCAGGTTTATATACCTCACCAGTGTTCTTATCAACAAAGGCATGAATACCACCTGCTTCACCATTATGAATCTTATGATATTTGCGTCCTGTTTGTATATTAAACTTATAACGACCTGATGTAGAATTAGTGTCGTAATCCTCCTGCAATCTTGTTACTAACTCTTTTGTCCAATCTAATACCATTTCAGGAATAGATCTCTGATAGAGTTCTTCAATTGGATGAAGAATTTCTTTAACTGATACTTCCTTTGTTGGCATAATAAAAAATGCTGTTAACAGCATTGGTGAATGAATTAATGGTTAGTTTGTATAATCCCAGAAACGACGAATAACCTCAGAATTGATTTCATCTTCAGTCATCTTTTTATCGTTTCCAGTGTCAAACAATTCAACCATAAATTCCTCATAAATGTTTTCTAAAAGAACTTCATTTTGAAGGGTTGACATAATTAAAACGATTGAAAATTGAACGAGAGAAACAAAACAAGGACTTACATTGACTACCGTTTAGAATCCTTACATAGCATGTCAAATGCCCTGTTTGTTTCCCATGTACCTAATATAACCGATTTAGGGAGGAATGGGGAAAATAGTAGACACTTTGAAGAGTGTCACCATTTTTGACTTAGAAAGTTTGCTCGACTAAAACCCATGCGATTAACTATCTTATAAGAACCATATTCGTTGTGCATGACATAACCTTCATGGTCACATCTTTCCTCGTAGATATAACATTCAACAGTATCTTCACAATCAATATACATGAACATATCAGATTTAATCGTTTCTACTAACTTCCAAAGACGCAATACATTAAGATCTATTTCATTATCATGCGCAATAGCTTCTAGTGTTATATCATCAAATTCGATACCTTCACGGATACAGGCATTTAATTGCTTCTTTAATCGTCTGACTTGTTTATCATCTGGGAAGGTACACAATGTTGACATTTGACGGGCAAATTTGCACATATCTTGTATATCATCTCGATGCACATCTATTGTTACCCAAGGTACTACCCATTTGACATTATCTCTATCATCAAATGGAAAATGTGTGATAGGTTCTGCAACTGCATCTCTTAAATCTTTCTCTGCAAAATATTCTGTATGAGGTGCAATTATGATGTTTTGTTCTACTTCATCATGGAAATAATAGACTATTGTATTAGGACAATAGTTATCACTACCACCAAAACCAATGAAATCACCCTGATAAATCTTAAAAGTTCTGGGTAAATTATCAAAACAAGCATGTAATATATCTGCTACCTTTCCACCATGATTCTTATCAATTTCCTCATGGGAATGATTGATCTTAATCTTTACTTTGTTGAACACACTTTTGGTGCCTACAAAGAACTTTCCATTAGCAGGATTACGACCCCAAACTATTGCTGGAGCACCATCAATCTTCGCTGTAATCTTACCATTGGCAGTGAACCAATTTAAAACGCTGAGATCCCCAGTCAACACGGTGTCTTCTGGGTGTTCGATGTGAAGGTTTTTCATACTTGTATTATGGCATAAAAAAACCCCCAATGGGGGGTTTGGTGTGCACTTCAGTAGCTGGTTACCCTACGATGCCCTTGGACATAAAGGTTGCCCAGGCAGGGTCAAACATCCTATTGAGTGCCCAAATGATCGCCTGAACTGCCTCATCACTCGCACAAGCATCAGCAAACTCGCCCTTGACCCTTCTTATAAAGCATTTGTTAAGAATGGCATAGGTCAACTTTCTATTACTGCTGACGCACTTTCCAACTGGCACAGTGTGGTCAGTCTTCCAGTCCTGAGTTGACAAAGGAACAAAAAACCCTCTACCATTAGCACCAACGATCACAACGCAAGGGCGACGCTTGTCTTGCATGCCTTCTACCTTCTCAAAAAGGATTTGACCTGTTTTCATGATTTAAGTATGCAGTTTTAATGAGAATTTCTTCCCATGCCTCTATACTACATGAAAAAACCCCCTAATGGGGGTTTGGTGTTCAGTTTGTCAATTGTCCTATTCTTTCTCTTCTTTTTTCTCCTCTTCCTGATTGAATGCCCTGTCGTATGAATCCTTGACATAATCAATGAATTTAATAACAACAGGTTGAGAAGAATGGTAGAATCTTACACAGTCTTCCCAAAATTCCATAACCTCATAGTTGTTGATTTGCATCCTAATTTTGAAATCAGTTACATACTCTTCCAGTGAAATTTTTGGTTCTGATGGTCGAGTAGTGGCAAATCTTCTAGTCTTGGTTGATGAACTAGCTTCTGGAGTAGGAGTTTCAGTCATGGCAAAAATCTTTTGAGGTTGTGTGTATTTAGTCACAACTTCTTTGACTTTGACAGTAGACTTAGAAGGTGTGGACTTTGTGACGGGTGTTGCAGTCTTAGCAGATTTGGTAGCAGGACGGCGACGGGTTGTCATAGAGTCTGTTCGTGTGGACTCCCCTAGTATAGACTCTAGGGGTTGACAAAATGCCATATATTAAGCAAATGTCACAAAAAAGTCCAGTTTCTCATCCGTCCCTTTAATTCTTTATAATATCTTCCCAACAAACCATACAAAGGTATGTATAATGGTTCAATTCTCACATTCTGAGTAATGTTGAGGATTCTTACTAGGTCTGGATTTTATATACTCCAACTCCTTCCAATATTGAGCATGACATAACAATAATGTATGGATAAATTTGTGCTTAGGGTCTTTTTCATACTCATCAAGTGGTTTAGGTTTAATACCTGTCTCTATAGTAATATATTCATCACAAAAGAAATAAACCCATCCCTCTTCTTTGCCATACTCTCCCTTATCCCATATTACATAATCATTAACTTTAGGGATATATTCATTCGACATCATCTTCGTTCATGGGAAGATTATCTACAGCTACTGAATTATAATCAGGATACATTGTTGCAACAATATATCGAGCAAGTTCTCTGTCTGGTGCTATAATATCCACTGTAATACTAATGGAATCTACATCATCTTCCTCACCACCTTGTAAGGGTAGTTCTACCTCAACACCCCATACATTTCCATGTCGAAGGTGTGATTTATAGTCCACATACATGTCAGCACTCATGTTACAAATTCCTCCACAATTTGTGATTCTAGGTTAGCATCAGATAAAATAAATCTGCGTGCTTCGTCTATATTTTCCCGTAGGAATCTATAGTCTTGCTCATAATGATTTTCAACATCTCTACTTGTAATTAAATCAAAACATTCCTCATTATTTTCAGCAATTACATTCCAGATACCTCCATATTCTGAGTGGGGAAACTTTAAATAGTGATCGACAATGTACAAGAATTTCTGTTTCATTGGGATGATAAATGACCTTACTATTTTAATAGAACTGTCAATAATTGTCAATCATAATCTTGATAATCTGTAAATTGCATTAGTTGATAGTTAAAAACTAATGCAATAGTACAAAGAATTGCCCACCATAAAATATAAGTCAACAGTAAAATTCCTCCAGATAATAATCAATAGTTACCTCAAGTTTCGCTGCTTCAGCTTCAATTTCCTCCCAAAATTCCTCTGCTATTTGTCTTGCATTATCCTTAACTTTGCGTTGAATACTGTTATCCATGTGAATGTCATTGAGGGGAATAAATTGATAATCAAACTCATTCATGCTGCTACCTCACTATGAACAGGGATCTCAACTTCTTGAAGATAATTATCATCCCATTGCCTAGTATTATAACACTTCCAATCAGTCTTCCCACTACAATCTGTCCCAAATACATATGCAAATTCAGTATCATTTTCACCACAAAGAAGCAAATACGCATCTAAATCGTCTGATACTAAAGGACATTCATCATCCCATTTTGCACCACTATCAGTATAAAATAGAGGTTGTGGATCTCTTTTCTTCTTATCATTATCCCAGTTCGAATCTGTCCATAATGAGGATACATTACCACCATCTAATAATTCAGATATTTTCTTTGGTGTGTTAAAATGTTCATTTAAAATTACACCATTAAATTCAGGATAACCATCCCAATGACAATAAATTGAAAGTATTTGTCCCTCACTCAACTTCATACCAATGCGAGATCGTGTGCCCATAGGATAGAAATTTGGTTGACTCTGTTAATATACACGAAAATTAAATCAAATGGGAAAATAGTAGACACTTTATAAACTGGAATAAAGTGGTGACTTTTTTTCCTTTTTGGATCTAATATCTTTATATAGAATGATTTTTTGGTTCTCACCAGTTGGTTTCACGAACTTTTCTTTTAATTGTTCACTCTTATCCCATTTCATTGACGATGATTTGTGTTTAGGTAATCCCGCAGTTTTACCAATAACTTCCCAATTATCTGCCAAATATACTGCTCCATTGTTACCACCAGCTACAAATGTAATAAGTATCTTTAAATCATTCTCATACTTATCTTTCCATGCTATAGGTGCTAATTCACGAAGTTTCTTAAGTATTTGTGTACCTGCATTAGGAATAGATTTAATCATGCAGAAACGCCAGTTATTTGCTATAGAATTGAATATAGTTCTATACTCATCCTTAGATACTCCCATGCGTCTGAGTATATCTTTAGGAGGAGGATAGACAGAAGATCCTAACCCTATCATCCCAATAGGTTGTGATCCAAATATATCATCCTCATATATTAACCAGTCAATTCTTCTACCAACTGACGCATTTGTAGGTACATAAGAATGATAATTCTCAATGATATATTTTACTGCATCTTTCTGTTCTTTTGTCTTAACCTGAACTAGAAACATTTATAGATGTGAAACATTAACCCGTGATAACCTGATGTGTACTTAGTACCAGAACCTTTCATTTGAAGATGAAATAATTTATTACCATTTGCATCAATAAAATGAAGAGTAGTTTCATTCATTATCCATTTACCATTATACACCAATTGAGCAATATTATCAACATCATGAACCTCAGTTTTCCCTGTTGGTTTATCATACCAAATCAAATAATCAACAGGAGTATTACTCATCCCTTCCCGTACAATAACATCAAAGATTTCACATTTATGACTATTAAACCAATGAAGTGCATGGTCGTTTAATATACTTGGAATATGAGATTTTGTCAGTCTATGCTGTCTATTTGTACCGTGACTTACATCCTGCGCAGGAATACCAAAAAAAGAATTAAACCAAATCTGAACTTGATTATCAATGTCTTCAAAGTATTCACCCCATTTCTTTACAGATGTAAGGTGACATTGTGTATGGTTTTTACTAACAGATTTTAAGCTATATGAAATATTCTCTTCAACATCAATAATATCCTGCTTAGTCTTTGATGTACCATCCACAATATGATTGCCACCCATTTCTTCATTCAACCATTCACAAATGCGTTGCTCATTCTCATGCCCAACACGCTTTGCCTTCCTTCCAGCAATAACTTGTGCAATAGTCATGATTTTAGGTGTTTATAATGGTAGTATAGACGCATATTTACGAAAATCTACTAGTAATATGCCAGTTCATCTTTTGACTACTGACACTGCTGGTTCTCCCTTTTCAAAGATAGTATTAACGACTGCTTGAACACTCTTAGCAGTACTAATCCCCACTCTATCATATACAGGCACACAAACTATGCCAAACTTCTTATCATCATTGCCTTTACGAATAACACGACCAATAGTTTGACTAATGGTAATAAAGTTCATGTTTCTCATAAACAATGCTGCCTCAAGTCCTGGTACATTAATACCTTCAGACAAAATACTATGATGAATAACTACAAACTTTTTGGTATCATCTCTACCCCATGCACTTAATATAGTGAAGAATGTTTCACGATCAACCTTCTCACCATTGATAACTGCACCTGTCTTAGATGTAATATACATCCACGAATATCCACGACCTTTTAACTCAGAGCAGAAATCAGTTTGTGATACTAAATTAACAATCTGTTGTGTTCTTCTTGCACAAATAAGAACTTTATCTACATTATTCTCATCAATCGTTGCTATCAAATTGTTAGCATCATCTTCCGCCGTTACTTTTCTATCTCTTACCATATCTAGCTGCTTAACAACAACTTTAGGTGGTAAAATATAACCACTATTCACTAACTCAGGAGCAGGAACTTGCTCCAATACTTTACCATAAACTTCATGATCATTCATTCCAGGCTTTTGGATAGTAGTGCTATGCTTAGGAGTAGCAGTAAAGAAATAGCAGCGAATGTCATCCAAACCTGCAAAAAACTCAACAGTAGGGAAAAACTGTCGTTGAACACTGTTATGTGCCTCATCAAAATATACTGTATCTACATTTATACCAGATTCTTGAATACGATGTAAGGAATGATAGGTAGTAAAGATTAACTTATTATATCTGTAGTTAGAATGATGCCACTCAGCAATCCACTTAGGATAAGTAGTAGACTCATGATGTGTTTCTCCACTATGTACATGCAATACTTTATACTGAAGCATTGGATGTATTCCTAAGAACTCTAAGAAATCATCACTATGTTGTTGAGCTAATAGAATACGAGGTGCAACAACTACAACAGTTTTTCTATCAGGTCTCTTAAGAAATACATCCCACTTACAAGCATTAAACTCTCTTTGTGCATCCTTAACCATGCACAGAGTCTTACCCCCACCAGTAGGAACAATGATCTGTCCCTTACTGGTAGAACTCATTTTTTTGAGAATACGAACCTGATGGGGACGCAGTGCAATCATCAACTATTTCATTAATATAAGTATCATACACGAAAATAAGGTCTTTAGGATACCTGTTGTGACACTTTCTTAAGTGGTTCCATTCTTAAGAACTCTGCTTCGTTATTATAATATAACTGATGATCGTCAGTAGTCAAGTAATACCCATCAATAGTTTTACCATCATCAGTGTAACCATATGCCCTTATACGATGTTCTTGACCATCAATACGCAGTCTCTTATTCCCATGCAAGTAAGATTCGTATTTTTGATCTAAATTGAACATAAACATAGGTTTTAAAAGAAATGTGGGGACATCATAACATTAGTTATGTAACTTATCTATAAACTTTATGTTGTCTTAAGAATGTCGCAACATTCATTAACTTTCTACATGCTTCTCCATGATGTCCATAATTTGATCAAACTCCTTACAATGTTCAATATCCATTAACAATTTAGCTAGTTGATGTACTACAATAGGTTTTTCATTCACGGAAGCAGACTTAATCGCATTGCGAATAAATCCTTGTGCTTCTTCTAATGGTTCAAGTGTTTGTTTAGATAACATAATTAAACATCCTTAGAGTTTTCCCAAAAATCCACCCAATCTTGAGTAGATGGTGCTTTAACTTCAATCTTATCATTTTGTGGAGGAAGAGGACATTCAAAATCATCATATAAGTCATGATTTTTTAAGTCATCCGGTGGTAATGGATGGGTCATCATTCTTTCTTGCCTGTTTTGCTTGTTTAATCCGTCTTTTAACCATTTTAGCGAATTTAACATCCTCAGCAGTGTACCACTCAGGATGCTCTTTTGCTCTTCTAATAATAGTCTTTGCTGCTTTCTTATCCTTCATGTAGGAGTTGTTCTTTACCTTTGAAATAGGTATTTATAACTTCTATTTGATCATGATAACGGGAGATCTTATCCAATTCAATTTGAATTGCATCCGTTATATCTGAATGTTCCCCAATACCCGCAGGATTAGTAAAATAAACCTCAACATTAGATTTATGCCTTTCTATCTCACCTCTTGCATGAGATAATATTCCCTTAATCAATTGTTCTCTCATTAGAATAAAGCCTCCTCTTGTTCAGTTTCAATTACACAGTCAGAAGTTGGATATGCAACACAAGTAAGTACATATCCTTGCTCTAATTGATCATCATCAAGAAAAGATTGATCACTTTGGTCTACTGTACCCGAAACTATCTTACCCGCACAAGTAGAACATGCACCTGCACGACAAGAGAATGGAAGATCAATACCTTCTTCTTCTGCTGTATCTAAAATATATTCATCATCAGGACAATCAAATGTCTGCTCAGTTCCATCAGGTGAACGAAGAGTAATTGTATAAGATGCCATTTACTTTGTGCGATTCGATATATTTATTATATTATACCATATCTGTCAACTTTTGTATTTGATCCTGAACATATATCATTTCACTTTGCAATCTCTCAATCCTTTCATTAGCAGAACTCATCTGGGATTTGAGATATGTTATCTCACTAGCATCCTCATCATAACCTTCTGCCCATAAAGGTTTAGTTATTTCTCTATCTCGGTATGGATATAGTTGATCTTCAAGTTCAGCAACAAACCACCATACTGCTTCTCTAATTTTGAATAACATTATAAGTACTTTGCATTGCTAATAAAGTTGATTCAGGTATCCATGCAGGATCCTCATCTTTAAACTGAACTAATACTTCAGTCACATGCTTTTGATACCACTTAGAATAAGTTTCTCTTGTATCTTTAACTGGATTCATCATCATTTTCTTATTGTTTGAAGATATTCTAACACATGTTGACGAACTTGCATAAGTTCATCATAACATTTTTGATTGTATGCACAAGATCTTAAGGCACTATCAGGTTTTTGAACTGATTCTATAAAAATATCGAGTCCACGATTCCACTTCTCTTTATCTGTCTCACCATCAAGTATCGTGTTCTGGTCTTTCATTCTCAAAACATCCTTCTGTAGTACTTTGTTTAACAACTTCAATTAATTCGTCTTCTACATTCATTTCACGAAATTTTTTAACCACTCCTTTGGCTTCAGAGCAAGTTAAAACAGTAGCAAGTAAAAGTTCCATCATCATATTTATACTCTCCTTAAAATCATCTTTAAAGCATACCTCTTAAAAGGAAACTTAGAAAGAAATGGACGATGTGTTAAATGAGCAGGAAAAAGATACAGACTATTCTTTTTTACTGATATCTTCTTCTGATCTTTAAAATCAAGACTATCATAAAAAGATTTCATATAATATATTAATATATCACCATAATCAGAAGAATACCATACAGAATCTCTACTTAATTGAGATACCCACGAACCCTGGATTGAATAATTTATAGTCAATTTATTTCTTAAAATATCTAAAAGAGTAGTATGAACTTCAGTAAAAGTATCAACTTCATGTAAATTAGAAAGAGTTTGTTTACCAGAAAAAATTGTACCATAATTAATACCTGGACATCTAGCTGCAACTTCTCCCTCCATCAAAAGAGATTTGCTTTCTTTAACTAAGATCCTACGAGAATTGGAAGGTAATATATTATCCAATCTCACAATCCAATCTCCCATTACTTTATTATCTCCCAATTATCATCACTACCTTCAAACATTTCAAAGGAGTAACGATTAGAAATAGATTCAAGGACTACTTTTCCAAACTCACGCTTTATTACTCTACATGAGTGTAAACGATCCATACAATTATCAAACCTATCTTTAGCTATTTTTGAACGAGGTTTAACACAAATAAATTCAGTTTTCATTAGATTGAATGAATTAATAGTAGTATAGCATAAAAGAGGGAGTCCGTAGACTCCCTGTGCCACTTAGAAAGGTGGATTTGATATTTGTAGATTCTGAGGATTCTCAAGGAACTTACGGTAAATACCTTTCTTCATAAGATAAGAATGACAAAACTGATCTTTCTTCAATCCCAACTGAATTTCTCCTGTAGGATCTTTCTGTATCCTATCAGCAACAACACAAAGCATTTGATAGATAAACTCTGTTCTACCTGCATTACTCATGTAAGTAGATTCATCTCTGAAGAACTGTCTAAATTCTCTAGTCAAGCAACAAGGAGAACCATCACCCAAAACCTCTTCCTGCAAGAGTGACAAGAAAACAGATGCAGATTCTTCTTCCCCAATAGAAACCATTAGAGCAGCCCAAGCACCAAATGTTCTACGCCAAGGATTATAATCCTCAACCTTATCAAAGAACTCATCAATCAAATTTACCCCTGCTCTTACATAAAATCTCCAATTAATCCACTTCTCAATGGCATTTTGGATAGTTAGGGTATCTCCTTGACGACGGATAAGGAGTTGACGAAGAATACTAGCTTCACTTTGTGTAGCAGTCTTATCCTTTCTTTGGATTTCGTCTTCTGCTTTACGGGGCTTAGCGGGAGCACACCTTGTAAAACAAGCAGTTATGACTCCAGTGACTACCACCATCTTAGCAGTAATTCCTGTTTCAACAATCGCCTTAAGACGATGTTGAGCTTCTGCAAGATTACCTTCCGTGTTAAAGGTCATTGGTTGTCCATCCTTCAGCCAACCATCCTCACGAATACTCTTCACGATTTTGTTGACTTGAGACTTGACAATCTTGCGGTTGTCTTCGTTATGCTTTTCTAAGATATACGCCGCTATCTCTGGCGTAACCTCTATCTCGAAAGCTTTAATATCCTCAGATATTGGATTAAATCCAAGGATGGATTCGCTCTCTATTTGAGAGTCGATGTATGGTATTCCTACCACACTTTTAGATTGTGTCATGAGAAGAACCTCATAGTAGTATAAATGTGCCGCAACATTGGCACGCACTATTTAGTAATAGTATCACTAATCAAACGATCTTTTAATACTCGTTTCATTAATTTGAGAGAAACCTGTTGTGGTCGTTGTTTCCAACCATACCAACTAGTTTTCCTTCCAACATTATAAGGTGGAGTTTGTTCAATGTCAAGATACTGTTTTGCCGTAACATCATATATCTTTTGACCATCTTGTAACCACCAGTGCTTTTCACCCCGATAGTCTTCTCCACTCATAGGAATAAGTGTATCACAATCCATCAAATAATACAAGGCTTGTGATGCATGATAACAATGACCATAGTATTTGTTAATCTTCACATCATCAGGGTACATCAATGATTTTCTACCCTTAAGTAACTCAGGTCCAAGACTAATCTGAATCAATGTTATCACTGCCTCTATATCTGAATAAGAAAAAGGTTCAAATGTAAGAGTTCTAGTTTCAAAAATTTTTTTATCTTTATATCTGTGTCTTTGTATATTCTTCATACAATACCTCTTCCATCTTGTGTGCTTCTACTTCCCATGGTTGCTCTGCATAATCAGTCTCAGAGTGGTCTATACCCTTCCAGAACCGTTTTCCATGCTTATCCTTAAGGTTTCCATGTACATGTTGATATATATGCCACAATTCGTGTAAGAGGGTCTTGGTGTAATCTTCTGGGTTCATACGATTGTGAATCTCCATCTCAAAGTCACGAGGACGATGGTCACAATCTGCGGCCCATACCCAACCAAACACACCATTTCTAAGCAATCCAATATGGTCAACATTAAGGATTATCTTATGGCGTGGGAGATACTTACCTAGGAACCAATCCACAACTTGGGAGCACCTTCTCTTACTGTAATTATATCCACTAAAAGTAAGAAAGTGCATAATTAAAAAGTGATGTGGTAACACGGACACCCCAGTGCATAAACCATACAAAGGATGCGATGAAAAGTAGTTTCTGTGATCCGGTTAATTCCATAATCATTCACGAACAAACATAGTATAACCCCTCCTGGCATCCAGAAGGGGTTTTATGTGCCACTTTTCTATCTGGTTACTCTGTTGCTACTTTCATTTGAAGAACTGTACCTACAGTAGAACCGATAGGATTAGTGTTGCCGTTTTGACTATTAGTTCCACTTGTTGCCATAATCTTTCCATGAGTATAATCTCCTTCATTCGTAGATGTGGCTGGAATAACTAAAGTAGCGGTAACATACCCTGAACCACCTCCACCAGCATTCCATCCACCAGCACCGTGGTCTGAACCACCTCCACCACCACCGTACCAGCCGCCTCCACCGCCGCCAGAACTAATTTCTCCACTAGGGTTACCACTTCCACCAGTCCATGAACTTCCTGATTGACCACCATTAGTACCTGGGCCACCTGTTGTCTGAGTACCACCTATACCACCACCAGTTGGACCTCCTCCAGCTCCACCAGCACCCCATCTAACACCACCCTGAGGATTTCTAACAGCATCTCCTCCACCACCACCAGCAACTAAAATAGTTGAACCAGGTCTATCTGTAGTATTTTGTAAGGAATTTACAGTCCCAAGATATATTCCATTACCCCCACTTCTTGCTCCACCTCCACCACCTAAACCACTTGTTATTACATATAAACTTGATCCTGGTTCCATAAAGATTTCAGCACCTGCCAATCCACCATAAGGACTACCCGTGGAAGGTTCCCCATTACCATAACCACCTTTACTACCACCTATTCTAATTTCTATATACCTCTTCTCTACTCCAGAATCTAAAGAAATAGCATTCCCACTACTAAAAGGAATATCCGACCAAGTACTTGTATTTAAAGTATAAGGATTAGATCCTACAGTAACAGCAGCAGGAGATTCTACATATCCCGTATATTCTGCAGCTCCACCTGTTAATTTATTAGCAATCCCTCCACCCATGCCAGCTAGGCTCATCAGGGGTTTTTCTTTTCTAAAAGGTCCAAACATTACCTAAACCTCCCTTTAACCAGAATAAAGAATGTGATTTGCTAGGACAATGAAATCACTATTGTAAGTTCCACTAGTCCCTTTCTTAATAATATTAAATGAGTAAACATCATAATTACTACCACCTCCCTCAGTAGGAGCACTACCATTAACCCATGTTTCAGTTACAGCTTGACCTTCTATAGTAATAGCATTAATAAAGTTACTAGTACTACTTACATTACTTATAAGAGTAACTGTTAGAGCATCACCAAGTCCCATGAGTGTATTAATACCCACAGTGGACATAATATTAGGAACTGTAGACGCTGAATTTAGATTAGATGAACGATAATGAACCATTCCCTCATCTACATTAACTAACAACGAAGAAGCTGTACCATTATCAAAAGCAGTTGAAGAAATCTTCGTTCTTTCTTGTAATGTTTTATTAGAAGAGAACTTCTTATCAGAAATAGTTATAGCAGAACCAACTAAACTATCAGAATTAAGAGTAGTTATATTAACAGTAGCAGCCGTAGTAACACCTGCAACATTAACATTATCTAATTCTGTGTGACCATCAATATCAACATGTCCATTGGCATCTATATCAGCAGCAAATGTTGACACACCTGCTGTGACAACTATACCCCCAGCAGTAACTCTTAATCCAGTCCTAGCCGTAGCAATACCTATAGAATCAACACTTGTTACATCTTCATAAGTTAAAGTACCAGCAATAGAAACATTACCACTAGCAGTTAAAGAATCTGCTGTTATTGCTCCAGCACTAATAGATCCAACATTTCCAGTCAACCCATATGCCGTTGCAGCGGATGTTGCCGTAGTAGCAGTACTGGCAGTTACCGAAGTTATGTTTGAACCATCACCATAAAGAGTAGTAGCACTTACAACGCCAACTACATCTAATTTAGCGTCCGGAATCGTACTGCCTATACCGACATTTGCACTACTATCTACCGCAATGGCGGCCGAATTTCCTAACGAAGCTAAGTCTCTTGCTCTTGTCATTACAGCACTTTTTTAGTTATTTATATCAATTTGCATACCTAAGACTCTTCTACATTAGGTGTCTCTCCTGCTTTATCTGACTGATAAAATGCCATATAAGCAAAATCTGTATCATCATGACCATAAGTACCAGC
>VTLG01014429.1_pt1 | contig 74701 bp, 76 predicted proteins | sample 4694571 | NCBI WGS metagenome assembly VTLG01 (sample SAMN12604809, study PRJNA352737) | marine metagenome | biome: ENVO:00000447; feature: ENVO:00000209|ENVO:00000569|ENVO:01000036; material: ENVO:00002151; isolation source: viral sequences binned using virsorter ...
AGCATTTGCCCCCTGTGTTCGTGATGCGTCATCCCATAGGTTAGTGCGGAGATAATACTGACCCAACGGTGTTCGTGTTGCCGCAGGGTTAGACTTGCCGCCCAAATCAAAACCACTGTTCAAGGTCGTCCCTGCTTCAAGATGTTGAGTGTCTGTTCTATGGAATGGAGTCTCCATCTCAAGGTCGAGACTGTTACGCCCTCCCTGTCGAGCACGCACACTCACTTCGGCAGGTGCAAGGAGATGGATAGGCACATCGTAGCCAACACCACCATGCACTTGTTTCCAAGTCCTCGTAGGCTTGAATGGATGATGTGTAGTAGTGATACCGTAGTGTAGTGGCCCATGGTGACTAAATGCACTCATGGGGCCTTTCATCAAATCAAAACCTGCGAATGAAGCACCGCCAAGACAAAATCCACTCCATTGACCTTGACTTGATGGAGTAATCGCTATGCCATTGCTGACATTGAGCGATTCGGGAGCATCAGAGAAAAATTGTGTATTGTTACCATAACCTATCGGGTCATATAACCCTCTTGGGAATGACCAACCCGACCAACCTAATTCTTGGTGTGGATTAGCGGCAGGCCCATAATCGGCAAAGCCAATCGTGGTCGGGACAAAGATGACTCTGTTGTGTAGGAAGCCTGCACGCCCTTGCGCCCAACTGTCCAATCCAACACCTGTTAGAGTCGCTCCGACTTGATTGACGGGTTGCTGTGTTGGATAGCCATGTCGTATTCCCGAAGTGTATAGGTGTGGAAGTGCTCTTGGTAGGTTGGCGTATGAGCATCTGACTTCGGGGTATGAACCGTAGGTCATTGGAATGGCACGCTGACCACTTTCAGAATACCAATACGATATACGAGAACCGCTCCACCACGAGTCCTTTTGAGTCCAATTTTGTGTGTAGTAATCAGAGCCATCGACACGAATCTTCTTGGCATCAAACATACGACGGCCTGCTACGGCTTTACCGTTCTCGGCAGGTATCTCCGACCATAGAAGAATCAGAGACCGTCCGCTTGTATTGGCAACAATGCGTCCCCATGAAGGCAACAAGTCAAAATTGTCACCTCCGCCTTGATGACCGCTACCGCTACCGTTTGTTGGTGCAGGGGGTGGAGATGGTATGACCTCTCCTGTGATTGGGTCAAGGTGTTGTCCTTCACTGTTAGGATTGTCGCCTGCTACGATAGGAATACATTGACTACCGCTCCGATAATAGCCCGCAGGGCAACCCGACCCCGACCCCGAATCGGGGTTGAAGGGGTATGCAATATCAGCATCGGGGTATTCCTCCTCACTCCCAATGTAGTCTCTGTGGATGGCCGCCATTGCCATTTTACCGTCTTGCATAAATCGGAGAGATGAGCAATGCAAAGTCGGGTGATATATCGGAGTGTTGCCTGTGTTCTGACTGTGTCTTGGATGTCGAGCATTTGCTTTGTCTTCTCGACCGAGATAGCGCATTAACTCTATTTGCGGGAATACCCAATCATGAATAGACCAACCCTCATACTGTTTGAGTCGAGGTAACAAAGACTCTGTCAATTCTAAGATTTCGTTATTTTGAAATCTTGGTAGGTTGATGTAATCACCCTGTATTCCTGTTGTAGCGGCACGATACAGAGGATTGTTAGTGACGCTTGTAGCAATCCGAGTGTAAAATGGGTCGAGTGTTGGATTGTATTTGAAAATCATCAATTCGCTACCTCTTGGATATGCAAGGTCGCCTACGCCATCAGCCCAAACTTGACCTGTCCCCCAAGTCTCTGCATTGAAGTGATTGGCGTCGATAATATCAGCACCAACAAACAGTTCTTCTCCGTAGGCATCGGCATCCCACAGGTGTGATATTCCACCCCTTTGGTAAAATCCACCTGCCTCAATGGCGGCACAGAATAACGGGACTTGTGACCAAGAAACATTTGCTATCGGTCTAAATGGTGTCAATTGATGTAGGTTCCATCCTTCACCTTCAGCGTCACCTTTTGGCATGACTGATTTAGTCATCTCATTGTCAAGTGACAACGCTCCCTGTGATGCGATAGCGGAGGTAGCAGTCGAATCAAAATACACTCTGTCGAGTGTAGGGTCAATTCTGAATATCGCATGATAAATCTGACACGCTTCATCTTCCAAATCCATGTTCGCAGTCAAGCGTTTAGACTGTGGGAAGTTACGATTTGTAGGAGTCCCATATTCAGTGGCATCCAAATCCACAGTAGCGTTGATTCTCGTCTTTGGAGATAGGCTGATGATGACATGGTAGTCCACGGTTGGCTTCTTGAAAGTTATCGAAGCCGATGAGGGATGTGAAGAACCTGCTTGCACGACGGTATCGACTGTATCGACGAGAACAGGCACGACACGAACCTTGGTTGGTATTTTGTCCTTCATGAAATGTTGTGATATTGTTTCAGTAGCCTGCCACTGAACATTTGAAGCATCTTGTCCGTGTTGTCCCAAGATATACCGTGCCGCTTTCTTTGACCTCGATTGTAAAGATGGCAAAGCGGAGCCGTTGATATTCGCTACCGAAAAAGCGTTACCGAGATTGTTAGCCTGTGAACCGTTACTGACATGATTGACTCGTCCTGTGTGAAATCGGGTTTCATTGGCTTGTGTTGGAAAAGTCTCTCCTTTGTAACCCGTCCTAAGCCCTGTCGTGGTCATTCCCTCTGTCATTGGTTCTGTGAAAGAACCGTCACTTCCGTATTTGAACAACTGCTCTGCACCTATTGAATACGATAGTCCATTGCGCCTGTAAGTCGTGCCGCTATGGACTTGGATATTTATGCCTGCAAACATACCTGCGCCATCTTCATTCCATTGTCGGTCGGGGACAAGAGGACTTGCGGGTGGTGCTTGTGCGTTTGGTGGATTGCTTGACCGTGATACGCTTAGGAATGCTGTTGCTACAAACACACCCTCGTAACCAATCAACCCACAGGTGTCAGCAACCATGTGGTTGCCTAAATCAGTTCGACCAAGAGGGAATAAATGCTCTCCTTGGTTGAAGTTTGTCTTGTCATTATGCTTATCGGAAACCATAGGTGTCTGTATCGTTTCAGCAGGCAGGTTCAGAGAATCTTGGTCATTTAGACTGTGACCTGCGGCATTATTTGTTGCATCTGTCGCTGATATGGATTTACCACCTGTGAGAACAGGGTGCTCGACCATGAGGTTGATTCCCCAATGTGCCGCAAACTCCTTCATATCACCGTTTAACTCACTACCTGTCTCCAAACCTGTTCCTGTGGTATATTGTATCGGGGCTGACCACAGAGATGAAAGGAGTGTTGTGTGGTGCCTATCACCATAACTCTCACCTATTCCGTTACTTGGCAAATCAGCCTTACTCATGTGCGTGATTGCCTGCATATCTCCGATTGAGTTTATCGCCAATTGTGAACCAATTTGTAGGTCGTAGGATGGCATAAGACGGTCGGTTTGGGTCTTGTGTATTTGCCATGTGTGATTGCCTGCACGAGGACTTGCGTAACCTGTGCGAGCGTAAGATACGGTTCTCCCTGCATCACTCACGGTTGTCTTGGATGCGGGATAAAAGCACTTTTGATGTCCGCTACTGTGTAGTCCACGCCCTACATCTTGAATCGCTTGACCGTTCTCTAATGAGCCTGTTCCGAAGTTTAGAGCGGGTGGTGTGTTTGCTAAAGTCAGTCCCAAGAAGTGAATCTGTGATGGGTTGAGTAGTGTCTGTCTCACAGTGGTCGTGGTTGCACCTCCCCAAGCCACAGGAGATTGAGGGCGATTAGTAGTCAATCGGTCAGCCCATAGACTGCTATCGAATAGTGCATATCCCGATGTAGCCGCTCCTCCTGTGTCTGTTATGTCGTCAGCCCACACGATTGTGAACGGCAAACCTGCACTCGCACCGATGGGTGGGATAAGGTCAATAGCACCCGCAGGGACACCCATATTAGGGTTTAGAACGGGTATGGTTCATAACGGTCACTCTATTGTTCGCCTTTGCGAATGCGGTCGTAGGCATCAATGCCTTCTTGGAACATTGCTTCGCCATATTCTTCTTCGGTCATGTTTAATCGTAGGGACATCACCTATATAAAACATTCGCCTATTCTTCTTCTTCATCGACTTCGACACCGTCCAAGTCTCCGACCCAAACAGGCTGTAAATTATCATCGGGAACCATTCTGAATGTCCCTGCTCGTCTTAGGACAGGTCGCCCTCGTTTGTCACGAGTGTAGGAATCCAATGTCCTATTTTCACGCATAGCAAGAGCACATAACTCACAGTAGTGATGCGAGTCTTTGGTGTGTGGTGGAGCACCTTGAATTGCACGAATAGCCTCGACAGTAGCCTGTATCTTCGGGTCTTTGTAACGCATTATCACGGTGCATGGTTCATCGTGAATCTTGCATTTGTGAGGACATCTCGTCCCCGCAAGTGGGTCGTAGCCTTTCTTGCCTCCACCCATGCGTCCTTGAATCTCTTTCTTTTTGCCTCTGCTCATACTTTGACCTCTGTGTTGTTACCATGTGGGTGAGGCTTGTCTTTTGCCTCATACAAGATTGCCTCTAATTTATCAATCAACAAATCCCAATCACAGTTTTCGACTACCCAATCTCTTGCACGCTTTGACATGCTTTTACGCTTCTTTGACCACCCCGCCATTTTTGTCATCTGTTCAGCCAAATCTTCGATTGAAACGACAGACAATTTGACGCCTTGCGTTGGGCCTGTTATGAATGTGTCATTTTTTACAAGAATACCTCTGCTCAAATTGTCAGAACCAACAAGTTCTCTCGCTGTTGAGTTATCGGGAAGAATAACAGGTAGGCCACAGGCCATGGCTTCGATTGTAGGAATCCCAAATCCTTCACCCGCAGTAGCCAAGACATGACAGTCACCGACTTGATACAGTTTAGCCATCTGTTCTCGTGTCAAACCGTGTATCGGATTTGAGTCAATATCAGAGAATGTGACATTGCCTTCTAAGCCCAATTCCTTGACCATGAGCGGCAGGTTCCACCCACCAAGCCCTCGTGAGTTAGCAGGGTCTCCTGTGTGCATTATCATGCCGTATTTGTGTCGCTCATCTTCGGGCAACCCGTCGAGCATCATTCTGAATGCCTCAAGTAACCGTGGTTGCTGTTTCCTGTTGCCGTTACGACCGACAGAGACGAAAACAAACTCCCAATGTGGGACACCTAACTCTGCTCTCCATGCCATCTTTTGCTCCTGTGTTACAGGCTTGAATAATTGGGTATCGACACCGTGATACAGAACCTCTGTTGGTTCGTATGTGTATCTGTCAATGTATGGGTCTCGTAGGCTCTCGTGAGCATATCCCTTGGTATTGTAGCGTGCTACAAACTCCTCAAATTGTTGAAGTCCAAACTTACTCATCCAAAGAGGTGTGTGAGTCATGGCAATGATTTCTTTCCATTGGTAGGAAAACGGTGAACCATCAATCGGCAGGTATGCTACATGCGGCACATTTTGAGCGTTACATGAGCGAACCATGTGAGGTATATTCCAAATGTCAGTCAGACTGAAATACACATCGGGACGGACAGTAGCCAAAGTGTAGTCAAGAACATTATGCTCTCCATTGACATGGTCACTACCTTGCCCCTGTATGCCCGAATGAATTAGAGTCCACCCTTCTTCGTGTCTGATTGCTTCTCCGTTGTATTCCCACCCCATGACGAATACTTCATGGCCTCTTGCGGCCAATCGTTTAATCAATTCACGGGAGACTACACCGTAGCCTGTTGGCCGTGTAGGTTGCTCTGAACCCCATAGGATTCTCAATGGTTCATGTTCGGGATGCAATTCTAACGAGTTTTCGTATGCCTGCTCTTTAGGCGATAACAATTCGCTCATGGTTTTGAACGGCACACCCATGTTTATGACCTTATCGCCAATATACGGCCCATGTGGTTTCATTGATTCGCTTTACACAAGCACGACCACCGTCACGACGAATGTGCATTGCTTCGATTCGTGCATTGTCTTCGGGGTCGTCGCTGTGAGCCAAGTTTGCGGGACAACGGTGAATGCTGTGTATTGTGTAGTCGTAGCCCCTAAACTCAATTTCGTTTGGGACTTTGGTTCCGTCTTCATATTCGTAATGGACTTTGTCTGCCATGTTTTATCGTAGGGTTATCACCTATATAAATTATTCGCCTAAGACTTCTTGACAAAGGTCGGTGGGAATAGTTTGCCCGACCGAGCATCGGTCTTGCCGCTCAATGTGTTGGGGCCGCCTTGGGCCGCATATGCGGTTGAATCTCCTGTGCTCATGGTTATGGTCTTCGATACCTGCGGAGAGAGGTTTGGTTCATCGTGACTGCCGATAAACGCACCTGCATATCCCGTTGTATCAAATCCACCACCCGCAGGGAATGGCATAAGTCCGTTTGCCAATGATTCTATGCTGTTGCCGCTACCTAACGGTGTCCTGTTGTCACGCCTTAGAGCCTGCACACCCCTACCATAGTCACCGTAGTTATCAGCCATCTGAATAAGTGCATTCGTATCATTTGACCGTAGGCCCGTGCTTACTACCTGCACTTTGGAATTAACACCAAGACCATTCCAATTCCATGTAGGTGCGGTCAAACCTGTTCCTATGACTGTTGGTGGAATGTTCCTATTGTGTATTGCACCGACGGGCTTCTCGACTTCATAGGTAGCAAGAAGACCTGCTTCACCACTTTCAAATTGAAGTGGTATTCCATTGTTGTATAACACGGCAGGGTCTTTCGCTATTTCAAAAAATGCGATTTCATCGACCACACACTTGTCGAGATAGACAATGCCGCCCATGGGGCCGAGTAAATCAACACGACCGAGGGTATATGAGGCGATAGGCTGACCTGCAAACGAGACTGCGGGGGCCGCAGTAACCAAGTTTCCATTTTTATACATCGTAACACCCGAAGGTGTGCCAACAATTGTGATGTTACACCACGCTCCAACCGTGTATGCAACAGAGGCAATAGGCCCCGAAATAGGGTCTTGTAACTCAATTGTTTGAGCGGTTCCATTCAATGTGATGGCGTTTAGTGCGGACGCTCCATCATATATTCCAAACACACCGTATCTTGTAGGTGGAGATGCGCCTGCACCTGCTAATGTCTGTGTGACTTTTATCCACATCGTTATCGTGAAATCAACAGGTGGAACAGAGCCGCCTGTTATACTTGAGTCGAGACTGTAAAACTCACTACCGCTTGTCGGTGAAACCCATTCAAGTGCATAAGGGTCTTGTCGCCCTCCCCATTTATACCAATTAGGGACTTGACGGCATCCTCTTAGCAAAGCCGAGGTGTGATGATTTCTTGGCACGAACCGTTGTTGGCCGAGATGGCTAAAAACCTCATCGGTAGTCTTTCAAAACGAGCCGCCCTGTGCTACGAACATTCGTGTGCCTCTGTTCGACCTCCTCCGCAGGTAACGGCTCACCTTCAATTCGTCGGTAGGAGCGGTTGCCATCCTCCCATCCACATGGCTCTGTGGCCTCTTGAGCGGTTATTCCTCGCTTCTTGTCAGCCTTACGCTCTGTGTGTCCGAGACATTTAGCGTAGTCATATTCGTAGTCCTTGTCTTTGTGAGGAGAATATATTGGATTGCGATAGTAACAGGGTGCTCCACAGACAGGACATGGCATAGAATCACTCCTTGGTGTAGTCAGCGTGCTCTTTTGGCAAGTGTTTGGTTCTCGTAGCCATAATGCCATCGAGACGCTTGATGATGTTCTCACAGGCCGTATCGAACCGCTTAGTGGAGTGTTTGTCATTACACATCATGTCCTTCAAATCCGATAAGTCGATTTCAGAGACGATGTGATTGAGAATCTCATACTCTGCGTGCTGAACGCTTTTTGCTCTCATAGTTACTCCACCTTTCGTATCGTTATCTCTAATCCTTTTTCGCTTATGCTTACAAACACTTTATGGTCGTCGGGACAAGCGGCCAATGCTCCATCAATGGCTTGTCGCCATTCGGGTGGTAATTCATCACTCATAAACAGGCTACGGTAGCCCACCTATATCATCTTATTGGCTATCTTTACGCTTTGGCCCGCTCAAATGGTCTTTGTTTTTGAGAGCATCGTCTCTTGCGGCATCCTGTTCAATTTTGTTACGACGACGGTTCTTATGACGCTGTGCTTTTGATAGGTTAGGTCTTGGTGTTGTATTCAAATCTTCACCTGTCATCTCCTTCAAGCGTTGCTCATGATACCCCTTCTTACGATGACAGTTTGCACACACCACACGACACTTTTGCACTTCCTCCATTATTCTGTCCCATCCATACCCACTTGATACAAGGTGTGATACAGAGACTACCTTTTCATCGGGGTTGATGTGGTCAAAGTCGAGACTCCAAGCATTATCCTTGCCGCTATGTCCGCACTCCTCACAGGAGAGAGTCTCCTTGTATTTACGAAACCGTTGCTTGATTTTACGACGCCTGTTTTTGACTTGCTGACGCCTGTGGTCGCCATTCTCGGCATACCAACCTTCGTGATACTTCTTTTGGTAAGTTTTGCGTCTCACAGGGTCTTTGAAGGGAATTGACTACCCCTCCAAATCATAGAAATGTCCCGTGCTTGCCTTGATATTCACCGCTCTTTTTCATTTGATGAATAATCTCATTCAATTGGAATCCGTGTGTATCAACAAGACCTGCGTAGTATGCAATCTCGCCCTCTGTTGCATCACGGTCGAGTAATACTTCGTGTGCGTGCTTGACATAGTCAGCCGCACTACCGCCCCATCCAACATGGTCAGCCAATTCCTTGGCCTTGGTAGCCTTCTTGGTTTCTTTTGGTGCAGGTGGTTCCTCAACAGGTGGTTCCTCAACCACGGGTGTTTCCTCAACAGGTTCCTCTGCCGCTTTGGTCTTTTTCTTGCTACCCTTCTTGGTTGCCATGATGTTCAAGTCCCATTCATGGTTCTTAACAGGTTCGCTTGTTACATCACTCATTCCATCGAAGTTCAAGTGATACATCCATGCGGTAGCCCAAGCAATCACCGTCGCTCCTGTCAAATGAGCATTGCTTATCGACACTATTGATTGCTTTAGCCTCGTCAGAGCGTGCTATGCGAATCCATCTATATTCTGTGTCCCCATTGACCCCATTTGTTGTGAGACTTCGGTCATTCAGAACCTTGGTTATCGCCCTGTATAGCGTCCACACACCCGTGCGTGTTGGATGAAACAAAGTCAGTAGGAAAAATTGTGACACGACTCGACCTATTGAATCAGTGCCATCGTCCAAGTGTGCGGTAGCGACTTCTCCATATTCTTGCGTTATTGCCAATTGATAGGTCTTTTGCTTTTTTGACTCAAGCCATCCTGTATTCACGACAACCGTGTAACTACCGATGGCAGGGGTATTATCCTCAATAAGTCCCTTAATCAAAGTGTGAGGGTCAGTATTCGGGGCTTGTCCTCCACTTACTGACAGAATCAAGCACCCCCGTTGCCAAAGACGGACACGGCCGAAAGTGCATTTTGCTTAACACGGTCAAGCATTTCTTTGTATTCCGATTCAGTCGATGCAAGCAACGGTCTCCACATTTCTTTGACTCTCTCTCCACAGTTCTCGTCATTGAGAGCGGCACGAGCCGCCTGCCTCACCACGAGGAGGATAGTAGCCATCTTGGCTTCGATAGGTGGTGCTGTGCTACCTGCCGTGTATGATACTTTGAATAATTGCTTGGCATCGAGTCCTATGCGGTTGTGAAATCGGATGATGCCCGATGTGGCATCGTCGAGCCACCACTTATGCACCCCATCCCTGTTCCGCCCTTCGACAAGAGTAGTCAATGAGCCGTCTGACTTGGTTTCTTCAACAGAGGCGACAGAGACAACGGGGCGATTGCTAAGAACGAGATGTTGAAGTCTTGTTGTTGAGTCGAAGTATTCAACATGGCTCTCTGTCCCTGCTAACTGTCGGCCTGCGTAGGCATCAACCATACGAGACGCATTGGTAATCATCGTAGCGATTTCAGAATCGGTAGGCCCAATCCCGTCGCTGAAATTGATACCTGCATAGGTCTCGACTTCGGCAAGGGTGCAGTAGTCAATCGCAGTCATGGCATCATCTCCTGTTTAGCCGCTCGGTCAAAGAGCGACTACGGAGTGAAGCCTTCAACCGAGAATGTCAGCCTCAAATCGGTGAAATGCCCTTCAAAAGACAAATCGCTTCGGGGTAGCGGACATTGAAAGCAATGTCTTGCTTTGGAATCAAGACGAAGCGGTCTTTGGTAGGCTCATCGTGGAAGCCGATGCTGAACCTTCGCTCTGCTACGGTTGGGTTTCCAATCATAGGTGAACGGATGTGGGTTAGGATAGCCAAGGTGGATGTCCCGTTGTGAGCGGCAGGCACGACACCTGCGTTGTTCACATTGACAGGCAATGCGCCTGTTCCGAAGACACGGACACCATAGATTCGGCCGATTTCACCGCTTAGGATAGCGGCACCTGCACCGTATTTATCGACGGTTTGTAATTCAGTCAAGCCCATCAATTGAACCTCAAGGTTTCGTGGGACGATGAATGCAAGGTCATCACGGTTGTCAGCATAGACACCCAAGTTTGCGATTGCAGTTCGTAGGTGGCTAAGAGCGAATGTCCCATTGACTGCGACTGCTGTGCCTGTGGCTAACTTTCGCATTCCGTCGAATAGTAGTAGGTAATCGTTTTGTGATGCACTTACACCGCCTGCGTTGTTTGCCGCATGATAAGCACCGTTGATGTTGTCAGCGTAAGCGTTGGTTGAAGTAGTGTCACCGTTCAGAAGTAGGGACTGCTCGTTGAATGCAAGGCGAGAAGCAATGTCATCACGGAGGACAGCCATCAATCCTTCAACACCGTATGCTACAAGGTAGTTACCGATTGGGATGTTGGCAATCATTGTCTTGAGTTCAAGAGTGACCTCGGAGGTAGCATGACGAGATTCGCCTGCCGCAGTTCCCGACTCTGTTGCTGACAGTGTTTGTCCGTGGAAATCCACTGAACCGCTCAATTTTGGAACATTGAGTTTTCTTCGGTTCATTGGCATTGCAGGGAAAAGAGAACGCATGAAGTTTCTCTCATATACAATCCCGATAATTTCTTCGGCAGTCTCGGTAGGTAGCATTGTAGCACCTGTTCCTGAAGCCGCACCAGCAAGTGCGTCTTTGACTCTCTGTGTCAGTTCGGTAAAGTCGATTTCTTGGCTCATGTTTTATCTCTCCTGTCTTTGTGGGTATTAACCATATCGGTCAAAATACCCCGTGCTTACTCTAAGCGACGACCTCCCAATCGGCCTTCAAGCCATGCTCCCAAGTGGGCCATGCCTTTGCTTACCTGTGGTTGTGGGTCGTGGCTCGTGCTGTCCTTGGTTAGGACATCAGTCGGCACGGGGGATAGGGACTTTGGTGTTGCACTTGCGACTTCAACACCTTGCTCTGCTAATCTTTCAGCGACTTTTGCATCGACAGCCGCATCAAACTCTGCTTGCTTTGCATTTGCTTCAATCGTTTCATTCAGAGAAGCGATTTCAGCGTCTCTTTCAGCGAGTAGTGCTTTGAGTGATTCTGATTCATCAAGTCGAGCGATTAGGTCAGCGACCTTGCTCTCGACTCCTGTAAGACCGACTACGACTTCGCTTAGGACAGCGATTTCGCTGACTTCTTCGTCTTTTGTCTCAACAGGTTCATCATTGGATTCTTCCTCGGTTGCCTCGGCAACCTCCTCGACGACTTCTTCGTCATCAAGTGCTTCTTCGACGACCTCGTCTTCAACCGCTTCTTCCTCGGTTGCTTCTTCTTCGACTTCTTCGGTTGCTTCTTCAACCTCATCAGTTTCTTCATGGTCGTGGTCATCTTTGACAACAAAAGTTTCTTCCTCAACAGGAGCGGATAGTTCAATGGTCTCATCGACCTCATCAATGGTTTCCTCTGCGATTTGTGCGTCGGTCATGACATCGTGGTTCTCATCATGGGTCTTAACGGTATCGCCCCCGATAGGTTCCTGTATGCGACTTTCTAATTCCGCCAATTTCGCTTCCAAGCCTGCGATTGTGTCAAGTAAATCCATGACTTCTTCCTCATCGAGAGTCTTGGAGTCAGAATATCCTCCGCCTCCGCCTCCACTACCGCCTCCGCCTCCACTGTTTGTAGCGGATAGGTAGTCAGAGTGTGTTGCACATGGCATGTATATTGTCTCACCGTCTTCGGTTTGTGTATGAGTGCCTGTGCATCCCAATTGGCCTGCACGCCTTCGTGCTTCGGCCTCTGTGGTATATTTGTCAGTCCCGACTCTCGCTTTAGTCCCACAGTCACAGTCGCCACAGTCACCTTTTTGGAAATCCATCTCAACGCCCTCTGACGGTGGTGCAGGTTCATTAGGTGTATCGGATGACTTCTCAAACTCGATAACATAGGAACCGTCACGCTCCTCAACAGCAATGATTTGCTTGTGTCCGTCATATTCGACGAGAGACTTACTGATGTTGAATAGAGCGTTAGGGGAGGCAGGTATATCGACTACACTTGTCTCAATCCATTCAATCTTGACAAACTTGAGATATGCTTCGTCTCCACGACCTTCTTTGATAGCGGCCTTAGCAATGAACCCTATCGAGAATGCTTTGAGCATACCCTTGCGAATCTTACGGACGATTGCTTCTTCTCCACTGTCTATACGAGCACGACCAAAGACTGCTTGAATCTTCTCTCCGTCGGGCTTCTCATAGTGTCCCATCTCAACATGCTCCATCATACCGATGACACCGTAGTCCTTACGGTGGTTGTATAGAATTACAGGATTCTTGCTGTAAGACTCCCATGACTCCATGATTGCCTTTGGCTCGACCAATTCCTTGTGTCGGTCAAGCATTTTTTCGTCACCGACATAGACAGGGCCATAGACGACTACATCGTTTTCATCCTTGTCATACCCCTCGTGGTCGGGGGTGTGCTCTTTAGAAATAGTGAATGGTGTTTCGATTCTGTATTCAAACACGACTTCTTTGGCCTCGCCCTGTATCGCATCAAATATATTCGGGTCATTGACAATCGTGGCATTGACGAGACGACTCATACCATGCCGTTCATCCTATGTGGTTTATGAGGATTGCTTGAACCATAGAGAGTGTTTAGACTTACTACATTGGCCTACAACACGATAGCCTGCTTGCCTTAGAATTGGATGGACGCCCTGTGTTGAGCAGTCCCAATACTTGTTGTTAATTGGTCGCACGGGGTCTTTGGCTACATCTCTCCAATGAATAGTGAGTTTAGTGACAAACCATTCCGTAGGCTGTGGTTCATCGAGTATCAAATCCTCCTCAAGGTATTTCCACACCCAAAGGGGGACTTTTCGTCGTAGCCTACCCATGGGTTAGGTTAGCACGCCCACCTATTTAATGCCAAATCAAACTCCGTAGTCGTGTGCCATTTGCACCTTGTTACCTGTGCTTTTGTATTGAGCGTTGATGCCATCATCAGTGCTGACCTCACAATGCCAATCGTAGTCGTGGCTTTTGTTTGTCTCATTGAAGACACTCACAGGTTGTCTGAAATCCATAACTCGCTGTCTTGCGTATTCAAATGCGTGCTCTGCATTGTCAAACATTTGTTGGATTTCATATCCGTCGTCGTAGTATTCGACGACAAAGTAGTCGGTGGTTGTTATGTTCGCCATGTTACATCGTAGGGGTCAGTCCTATATAAAGATGCCGCCTATACTAAGCATATTGAGTTTCAACCTGCCACTCATCATGAAGCGTCCATCCGTCGTTATCGACCCAAATAGCAAGATACACGGTGTAGGTTTCATTCTTCAACAAATCACCTGCTGAATGTGAGACTGTGTTTCGTGTGTCGCCCTCAAGAGTTTGAGTTAGCACCTGTCCGACAACCATATCTTGTGTTGAATTGATAACATAGAAATCAACCTCGACAGGTTGTGATTCGTCACAAGACCAATCAGCGTCCCATGACACTGTGATATTGGCTGTATCATTTGTGTAGTTTGACCAAGTGTAACCGACTTCATAGAATAACGCTGTCCCATTGCATTCGGGTTCGGGTTCGGGTTCGTCATACTTCACCTTCAACACGGGGTTGTAAGGACTGCCCCAATGTGAGCCATCGTAGGAATAGAATACGACCTCAATCGTATAGACATGCTCGGCAAGATTGCTAAACTCTTGCTGAACCATGAAGTATTGTTGGAATACACCCGATTGTATATCGTGGTTGCTTTCTATGTCGTTTTCATCGACGAGTGTGATTTCAAAGTAGCCATCCATGTCTGTGGCACAGTAGTTTGTGTCGTAAAACTCTTGACTGACTGTTATTGCTTGGGTCTCGTCGTCAATCCATGTGCTGTCACTCCACTCCCAATTCATCTCGCAGTAATCGTAGTATTCGTCGATGTAGTAATCGACATCAAAGTCGTCGTCATCAGCGTCATCGACAGAGAACAGACCGTAAGCACCACCACCACCTATTATCAAGAATAGGGGAGATAGCATGATTGCGATTTTCTTAATCTTCTCAACCTTGCGCTCCACAGAATCAATTGCCCTATCAACAATATCGCCCTCAAGTGTTGTCTCAACCTCGACATTGGTTTTGTTTTCACCACCGTTCAAGACGGTGTTGTCAGCGACCTTCTTGCTAACCTGTTGCACAGTCGTTATCAGTTCAGCCGCCTCTCTCAATTGAGAGACCAAATCATTCTCCTTATTAGACTCGTTAAGGACTCCATCGTCCTCAAGGTCAGCACGAATGTCACTCTCACTTCGACCTGTGGCCTCTGCAAGCATTCTTACCTTTTCCTCATCAATCTCCTTCGTCATCAAACACACCCTTCTTCGCTTCATTTATCACACGCTTCATGTGTGAAATCCCACGAGAACCTACGACTAACCACTTAACCTGTGCCACTACACCTGCAAGACGATAGTCTTCCTTATGTCGTGCGCCCCAAGCCTCTCGTAGGCGTATCGCCCGCTCATCAGTCGGAGTCTTCGGTGTGCCATTCTGACTCATGACTTTTTGTAAGCGATTGAATTGTGTATTACCAAGAATGTTACCGCCCCTCCTCCAAATGTCGGGATGATTTTCCTTCAGATTCTCGGCATACGCCAATGGGAATGTATCGTGCTCACTGTTTCTAATGCTAACCGCAAGGTTATCGCCTCGTTTAGGAAAATTGGTTACATGCTCTGACTTATCGAGAGACTTAGACGACTGTGGATGACCCTTTGGTAGCAGGTCTTGGTCGTGCTTACCACCTCTGAACCTGCCTGTGCGGAGAACATACAGGAATGAATTGACACGAGCAAACGCCCATTGCTCTGCTGAATTGACTGTTGGTCTAACGCTCTGCGGATTATTTCGATATGCACCCACGCCCCTACGAAAAACGGCTACGAGTGTCCTCGTGCTCGTTTTCTTTGTTGGGCTGTCATACTTCTCATTATGCTTCTTGGCCTTCTCTGACAGCGTTTTACGGACGCTTGCTGATACCTGTTTGGTTTCGGGTTCCTTGATGATACGAAGCATTGCCACTCTAACAGGAACCGACCTGTCGCTTCTTGTGTAACTACCATCTTGATTATTGACATACACGACTACACGAGCCACGGGTTTGTCAGCACTTGCCTCCACTTGCTCTTGACCACCCGATGATGATACCACAGACACATTGCCCGAAGTTATCACAGACGATACCTGCCCGACATAGCGACCCTTGTCAGTGCTCCACGAGACAAATTGTCCTGTCGATACACTTGCCGCCTTAGATGCACATGCCTTCTCACACATAGATTGGGCGACTGCAACAGCCTGCGGTTGCTCCATGCCATCAATCTCAATCAATTCACTTATCTTACGACTGACACACTCATTGTATGTCTCGGTTGCTTGACGACAGGTTGGGCCTTTTTCTATTGTCATATCAGAATCTCCTTGGTAGTGATTGTTTAACGCCTCTCGATAACGCCCTCTTGATTGGGCCTTTGGCACCACGCCTTGCGAATCTCACAGCACGAGTAAGATACAGTCGAGGAGGAAACGGTGCAAACTGAACACGACCAAACTCAACCACTTGAGCATATTGAACACGACTGTTACCAAATCGCACAGCGTAGTTCTTGCGACTCTGTGTCTTCACAAGACGACCCGATGCCTTCAACGCACCTGTTCGCACAGGCACGAGTTCTTTGGCCTTCTTGAGAATAACCTCTCCAAATGCCTTTTGCATCTCCATTGAAGCGTTGCCTGCAAACTTGGCTTGCATCATTTGAAACGCCAAACCCATGCGCTGAAAGACAGTCGCATCCATTTTGACTTTCATAGACTTGCCTCCACCGAAGCCGCCTACATCTCCATACATACCGACCATCATTCATCACCGTCCGAATCCGTGACAGAATCCTCACCATCTTCGTTATCGACTGTGATAACTTCCTCGCTGTCACCCGATTCATCCTTACCTTTGTTGATTGAAAGTTTGGGTGAGAGATAGAATGGGTCAGATGCTTCGGGGTTCTCCAACACCTCGTAACCCAACATCAGTCGAGCCTCATTGACGCTGATAACTCCCTCTTGTCGTAGTGCGGCTATTGCCTGTCCTCGACTCTTGACAATCTCCGCCATTATCTTCTCCTTAGACGGGCGTATCGTGTTAAACTTGAACACATAGTCCTCGACATCAAGAAGTGGTAAGATTCGATGATTTATCAGACTCTCAATCCTCTTATGGAATGATTCGACCACATCATACCATGCCTCCAATTGCTGTTCGGGATTGCTCATCTTACCTGTTTGAACCCATCCGAGTTTCATAGGTGGAATACCAAATACAGCGCATATCTCCTCACGGTAGTAGTATAGTAAATCGAGATGCTGACCGTCCTTGATTGAGTCAATCAACCTGTGAGTTTGGAATCCTGTTCCACCATTCACAGCAACAAGTCCGAATGGTGATTTGCCTGTGCTCAATTGTTGCTCAAGCATGGCGAGCATAGATTTCATCTCGGCATTGCTAATGTCACCGACATTGAGAATTGTCTTGGGTAATGTGCCTGTGAATTGCTCATTGATGTAGTTTGACAGATTCAATTGACCTGCTATCGTCTGTAATAGGGGGACGATGGGTGATATTCCATATCCTCGTCCTGTTTTGTATTTCGCTATGTGCAACAATTTGTTAGAAGCAAACCTGCGTTGCATACCATTCAGAGTTTGAACATACGCCATTTCGGGCGGTGGAGGCAAACGCTCGTTTGGAATAATCTCGACTGTGTCGGCTGACACGGGCCATATAGACGCCAATCGACCACCAAAAGTCCAATCTTGACCGTCATTGGCTGATGTGTCACCTGTCCCATCTAACTCAAGGTAGGCATCACCAAAGAGTGTTAGGTCATAGACGAGAGATTCAAGCCACTCGTCGCCCATATCTTCGGGGTTTGGCATCTTGAAGAATAAGCGCAGACGCTCAAGGTCAGCAGGGTTGCCTCTCTCAACACCGTCAGCCAATTCAAACCGATAACCGTTGCCGATTACATCGTCCACACATCGTCTGATGATAGCGGCAATGACCTCACTCTTGAGGCTAATATCACGAATCAGAGAGTATGAAACTCCTGTTGCCGCTCCTGTCTTGGCTCCTGTTCGTTTGTCAATCGTAGTAGCAGTCCCAATCCGAGATAAAGAGGCGAGTGCTTTGAAATCCATTTCGGTTTCATTGACCTCTTTTCTTCGTCCAAATAATCGGAAACGCTTGCGCTCGGCCATAAACCTGTTGTGACCGCACAGGTTCTAAACCCTGTCGGCTCAAGGCCAATAGACGCAAGGAGAAGAATGCTCATTCTTCATTTCCCACTCACGAAACGCCTCTGCGGTTGAAATAACGGTCGCTGTGCCGTCACCGTGGTCTTTTATTGAGCATGGGTAGCCAACGGTTTTACCGTTATACCATAATGTCTGTTCTCTCATGTCCGCTACAAACAAACATGCCTCGTATATCTTCATTTTCGCTTTGACTCTTGTTGCCATGTTATAGCGTAGGGGTCACTCCTATATAAGCGTTGTGCCTATTCTTTTGTATTGAGTTTGGATTTCTCCATCTCCATTTCGTGCTCATGCTGTGCGGCCGCACGCTCTAACTCGTGCTTGACACGCATCTCGGCCATCTTGCCATCGGCTTCGGCATCGGGTGTGAGCAGTCCAATATCGACTGTGGTCTCTTGTTTGAATAAGTCAAGTAGGTTTGTGATAATCAATAGAGCAGGGCCACCTACGATACCGATAACCGTCAATTGGTTCTCTGTGATTTCCATACCATTAACAACGCTCTGATAAACTGCCAATGAGGCAAATGATACCCATGCTAAAACAATCGGGACTGATACAAACCAAAACAGGTTCTTCGTGCTATTGCGTCTCATACTTTTCCTCCTTTTCAACCACGGTTCATAACGCCATCGGGATTCCGATTGAGGCGGTGACGATTGCCCCGACCCCGACGAGAAGTTTGTTGATTCCCGTCTTGATATATTGCTCGATACCCTCTTTGAAGGTCTTGAGTTCGTCAATGTCTTTACGAGCCAAGATTTGCTCTTGTTGTATCTTGTCAATATCCTCTGCGATATGGGCGAGATGGTTGTCCCTAATCGTAACAACATCCTGTCGCAAGCCTTTGAGCATCTCAAGCATGACTGCGTCAGCATCTCCCATGTAATAGTCCAAAATCGGAGGCGGTTTAATAGCGTGCTTACCATAAACAGCCAAACGATTGTGTAGCCGATAACCATGTCATGCACCGAATGTTCTCATTTCGGGCAAGGCCGCTCCATCACCGATTTCAACAGCAAGTCGAGCATAGAGGAGAGCGTGAAATGCGTGGTCGTCGCCATCACGCCCATACTTAGTCAGAGTTTGTCCTCTGACGGGTCGGGTATTTTTTTCATCATTCTCCATCGAGGATGTCAGACAGCACCACTCATGAGCCACCCAAGCAAGTGATTCGTCCCGATAGGGTAGTGAGACCTCTTTGTTTTTGATTGCTTCAATCGTCCTCTCCACATATGTCGTCCTATCGACAACACACATGAAAATGAGATTGCGGTTGTTGTCTCGCTTTTTGTATTCATACGGGGTCATCGGTCGTGATGAATAGTAACACGAGCGCACACGCTCACCAAACTCCTGTTGTAACTCTTTGACCTGTCGAGCACCATAACCAATGTCACAAACTACCTGCACACAATTGTAGTCGAGAATCAGTTTTTTGATTTCAGCGACTTCATCCTGTTCACCTGTGTCTCGTGAGTTCAGTTTGACTGCGTTGAGTATGTTGCCCTTATTGTCTGTGATAACTACGGTCGTCTCACGACCCCAATCCACACCCATAAACGATTCTTGGGGAGGTGCAACACCTCTGACGACATCACGCTCCCTATCGAGAGTCGGCAACACTTCATCGAAGGTCAATGGCTTCGTAGCACCTGCGAAAAACTCACCCAAGACCTCGTTAGAAAATCGTCTTGGCGTGTAGGTCTCCTTCTTTTGGGCTATGTCCGTCTTGGATATATCGGGGTGCATCAATTGAGAGATATGGTAGCCGATAATGTTCGCTTTACTGTCACCGTGAACCCATGTTTCAGATTCGCTATCCCACTCGCCTTTAGTGGACTTCTCCCATAGTTTCCAAAACTCCGAGCCTTGCTCACGAGCCGTCCCCGATACCACTACCCACTTGTAGTCAGATTGAGCAAGCATCTCAACCAACATAGGCAAGATGTCACCTCCACTGTCTTGATATTCGTCGATACAACACAAATCGGCCTCGATACCCAAGAGGGCGTGAGCGTCACCCCAATTAGAATACGAATACAAATGATTGGGAGTCTTTGCTCCGACATCGAAAGATTGGTGGCTCACAGACGCCTTGACTCTTGACTTCATCAGACACCCATTGTTGATTGACCCCATCATTGCTCCATTGAGCCTCTCCTCGACGAATCTCGTCACTTGAGGCTGACGGGGCGCAGTATAAACTGCGTTGAAGTAAGGTATGTTTAACAGGCCGTAAAGCAGTAGGTTACAGATGGTCTCGGTCTTCTCGACCTTTCGACTACATTTCAGCACGACCATTTTGGTCGAATCATTCTTCTCCCTTGCACCGAAGTGCCTGTAAATCTCGGTGAGATACTGACGACCTTCAAGCCTAAACGGCTTGCCATCAATCGTGCGAAAGTAGCACGACCACCTGTCGGGGAATAGAGCAATCTCTCGTGCCTGCTCGGCACTCAACCGCCCCGTTTGGCCCTCCGCCATATCCCCCCATGGGGAGGCGGGGTTTGAAACGGTTGCCCCGTGTCAATCAAAAATTGAAACCTTCAATTTGCCAATCGTCGTCAATTGTAACTCTGACGAAGTCGCTTGGGTGAATATCCCACTCTTTCATCATGTAGTTACCTATCATCAGACCGATGTGGTCTCCTCTGTTCACTTCTAACATGAAGGTCGTTACGCTCTCTGTCCCGTTTTTGTTGGCCCATACTCGGATGTTTTTGTTCGCCATGTTTAACCGTAGGGGCCACTACTATATAAGCCTGTCTCTCAAAGGTTCTCATTCAAGAGTTTCAAATCATGGGGTGGCCGAGATACGACGGCCCAATACAAACCACAGCCTATTCCGTTTGGTAGCCTGCCACAGATATACACGATGTTCGGCCATGTCGTGCCGTCTCCAAGCGTAAGAATGTCGATAGGGCCAAGCCTACCACAGCAAGGGCATTTAGGGACAGTCCCAACGCCTGTAACGATAGCCTCGTGTGATTCAACACCTAACTCCTCATTCGTAGGAACAATGATGGCACGGGGTATCGGCTGATTCATCAACCATCGTGTCATGCTGTCAGCCCTACCTTTTGTTTCATCTCATCAAGGAGTTTCAATTGTTTGTGAGATAATCCACCCTGCGCTCTGAATTGATATTCGGTTGAATCGACAAATGTTTGCTCCCACTCTGTCAAGTCAGAGTATGACGGTTGTGCTTTGATTTCGGAAGGCAAGCAAGGGATTGGCTCTCCTCGCTTATCGTTCTCGATAACCATTTCATACAGAGTCTTGGCTGACCACTTGAGTTTGCCAATTCCATATCTTCGGATTGCGTTCTCTGTGCTTGAGATGTTACTTGAAGACTCAATCCATCCCAAGTCCACCTGCCTCTCGGCCATTTTTCTAAAGTGACTTGCCATGAAATCTCGCTGATTTCGTATGGTCAAGTATTCAGTCCTCCTGTATGCTTCATCAAGCCTCTTAGCGTCCCATGCACCTTTGACCATCCTTTCGGTGTCAGCAATCTCGTCATCGAGGTCAAGTGCTTCAAACCATCTAAAGGTCAGAGTGTTACGACTAATGTAACCCTTCTTATTCAGCATCTTCAAAGCCTTCTTGGCATTTGTAATCGTGGGCTTGTGAAACAGCCATTGGTTCTCCATAACGCCCTCTAAATACTTCCTTGCTTGAGGATATTCTAACTGAAACTTGGTTTTGAAGAATCGGTCTTTGGCCTTCGCCATTTGAGTTTTCAAAAAGTCCTTTTTGGCATCTCCTGTCAGTCCTTCGACACCGTCTGTCAGAATCTCAATGTGCTTATGGACGCACTCGTTACCGACACCGACTTCTTTCTTTGAAGCACCAAAGGGTTGGTCGTCATCGACAATAACACATATCTCACGGATATGCTTCTTGCCACATAAGAAGCAAGAGCCGTTGCTCGTAGGCAAAAACTCTGAACGGTCATATCTCCAATCAGTGACGAAGTCATCATAGACACGGACGGTCTCGTCGGGTCGGACAATCCTTGACACCTTGGCAAGGTTAGCGACTACACGCTTCTCATGAGGTGCTACACCTCTTTGCAGGTTCTCGATAATGTGTTCGGGGACTTCACCGTCCCATAGGGTATCTTCTTTTGCCATTCAATCATCCTCCGTGATAATATCGGGGTCAGCGACTTCATGGTTGAGAACATACTCAACACGGACACGCTCATTCCCGTGAGGGGTCAATCCGTTCTTTGTCTCCTTGGCAACCAAGATGTCACCGTCACGCTTCATTTGCTTGAGCACGAATGCCATCTCACGAGGAGTCTTGCGGTGCGAGTTAGCAACCGTAGGATTGACTGCCTCCGAGATTTGACTGCTCGACATTGGTCGGCCGTCTTGCATTAGTCGGGTCTTAATTGCATCTCGGAGTTTGTTTGGAATCTTCATTTGTTTCGCCTCTATACCTTCGGAGGTGGCCTCTATACTTAAATGTTCTGCAAGTTACAGGTAGTCGATAGATAATTTACAAGACTTGCAGGCGATTGTCACAGAGGGTATGTCGTCGGGACATTGGGCCTTGGTCAGAGAGACCTTAACCCTTTGGTTGCATCGAGGACAACGGATGACATCGACCCAAAAGTCGCCCTTGCCAAACTCCTGTATTGGCCGTGTGTCTTTGTAGGGGACAATAGGCGTGAATACCTCTCCTTCATCTGTAAAGCCACCTTCGGGAATAGGTTTGGGTTCAATATGAGAAGGGAAGAATCGCTCATCGAAGGCCACTTGAGAGGCCGATACGATGCCATCATAACCTTCCTTAGATTCATCAAATGGGTCATCAGAAGTCAGACCTATGAATCTCAACGGCTTAGAAGTAGTCTCAAGTAGGTCAATATCCAAGTCAGTTTCATATTTTATTTTGTCATCAACCATCATCAGAGTTTTGATTGTTTCATTATCGAATTGGACTGACTCGTAACACATTGCCATAGCCACACGGTAGGCTATCTCGTGTAATAGGTAGTGGTAAATCTTATCCGCACCGATGTCCTTAGCATACCCATCAGCAATCACAGGTGGGACAATATCGACATAAACATAGAACCTATCATCGTCGGGCATTACCTGTTTGAGCCACACGACCATAGGCATTTTATCTTCCCTTTCAATGATGACCATTGGCAATTTCTCTCCCTCTAAATCTTGCTTCTCCCATAGGTTTGCATCTGCCATATGAACCTCAATCATGATATTCGCACCATCTTTGGTTTTCCAAAATGGACTTTCATGAGACTCGATTATTTGCTTGAACCTCTTGTTTGGTGTATCGGATAAAATATGGGGTCTCCAAAGAGCATCCCCAACACCCGCTATTCGACACATGGAGTTTTTACGAATGTCGTATTTCGGTCGGACTGCCTTGTCAATCGGTATCTCGCTCAATTTCATTTTTGGTTCCGTCATCAGAATACCTCCGTTGGTGGCCTTCGGTGGCCCTTGTTGAGGAGTCGCTTGATAGCGACCTTGAATGGCATGATAATGTCCTTTGCTAAGGTGCTTACTTCACCGACAGAGGCATGGCCGTGGTTGCCATACCATCGGCTTGTGTTCATGCCGCAAATGCCAACAGAGAACAGTAGGCAGTCATCATGCTCAAGGTCAGCAAGCACATGCTTCAAGTGGTCGCCTGCACCCATGCCGCTCGGAGCAGGCCCCGCAGGTGCTCCATCAGATATGATGAAAACCAACCTCTTGGCTCCGTCCTTGCCAATTTGCTTAGTGCGGTTTGCCGCCCATTTGACTGCGTAGCCATCAGAGTTTTGAGAGCCTGCATAAGGTGTAACGACTTGACGCTTTGCACGGGTGTCGAGTGCCTTGTTTGCCGCTTTGCGGACATTGATGTAGGTTGCACCATGCTCGTAGCCATCAACGGCTCCGTTGGATGAATTGAAGTCCACGACTTCATAGTCCGCACCGACTTGCTCAAGAGCCTCACAGAGGGTTACAGCCGCTTGCCCTGCCATGCGAGCACGGTTGCCGCTCATAGAGCCGCTTGCGTCGATTAGGACGACACAGCGTAGGTGGAATGCCTCGTGCTCCTTTGGCTTTTGGAATAGACGCTCGGAGGTCTTGACAGCCCATAGACGACGGGTGTCGAGTTTGCCACGCTTGTGATGAGTGGAGAATCGAGAGTCAGCACCTTTGATGAGTCGCTCAATTTCACGGCCCAATTTCTTGATGCCTGCTTTGTTAGCACTTGCGACTGAATTGTATTTTTCAAGTGGGTATAGCCCTTCTCGCCATGCCTTGTTCACTTGGGTAATGATTTGGTGTCCGTGGTCTTCGGTCTTGCCGTAAGCATCAGACCACTTGTATTCATTCTCGACAAGGTTGCCCTCGTCATCAAACTCCATGTCTTCAAAGTCGTCAAGCATGTCAGCCGCCTCGGCAAGCATGTTCTCTGCGAAGTCAGTGCCACCGAATTGAGCCTCTGCTGACCCTTCTCCGCCTGCCATGTGACCGTCGTCGTGGTTGTCACCAAACACGGTTGCTTCACCCTTCTCAAGGTTCTCTAAGGCTTCATTCTCCTTGCTTGCGGATTGAGCGTCACCGTCACCGCCTTGGTCATCACCGTCACCGTCACCGTCACCTGTGGAGCCACTACCCGACTCTGCATCACCAATGTCTTCGCCTTGGCCTTCGCCATCGACTGCAAAGGAGTCACCGTCATTGTCGCCCTGTGCGTCACCGTCACCTGCTTCGTTACCTTCGTCACCTTGGCCGTCAGCGTCAGCGTCAGCGTCGGACTCACCTTCGCCTGCACCGTCACCGTCAGCGTCTTCGACACTGTCACTTGTAGGCATCTTCTCGGCTATCTTCTTGAATCGCTTGCGTTGGACTTTTTCAGCCTCTTGCTTGTTTCGCTTTTGTGAGTTAGCCGCTTCGGTAATGTAGTCCATATCCATGTCGTCAGCAAAGATGCCCTCTGCTTCGGGTGTCTTACTTGCACCGTATTCGTCACCGCCACACTCGTCTTCGGGGAAGTGAGTGCGGTATATCTCAAGGAGAGTGCGAGCACCCTTGACTGCTTCGGAGGTATCGACGCTTGCGACTGCATCGGAAATGTGAGGTCGAACCTCGTCCATCATGGTTCTGATTTTGTCATTGTCAAAGAAGTGACCAACACCAAGAATGGTCTCGGTAGCAATAGCGAGGACAGCCATCTTTGGCACTTCATGGTCAGCCAAGACACGGCCTGTAACAGCCTTCTTGTGTTGAGCCATCATGTAGTCTTGAGCCAAGTCAAGACGCTTCTTGGAGCCGCCAAAGTCTTGACCAAGTAGGTAATTGACACGAGCGTCCTCGACAATGTTCACGAAGTCGTGAAGCAAGCGGTCTTCGTCACCACGCTTGACACCATCGGTAATGCGCTTCCAAGCGTTGAAGTTTGTGTATCGTAGGTGGCCTGCACATTCGTGGGCCATGACTGCCTCGGTGTAAAGTAGGTTCAGACGCTCGTCAGACATTGTAGGTGCAATTGGGTAGGAGATGAATACATCAGAGCCGTTGGTTGCACATGGTTGGCTTGGGCCAACATGGACTTTGGAAATCTTACGGCCTTTGCCGTCGTATTCACCGCTTAGGACTCGACCGAGTTTGGTCAAGTGTGCTTTCATTTGGTTGCACTTCAAAGGTGTCGCCTTGAGTGGGTTTTGGTTCGCCATGATTAGTCCTATGTGGCCCACCTATATAAGCATATTGTCCTATCCTTTTCGATAGTTTTGCTTTCGATATGGTGGATTGTCAGTTTGATTTGACCGCAGTCGTGCGATTAAGGCTCTTGACACCTTGCTCAAGCCATCGACACGCCATGATTCGCTATGTAGCATCAGAGCCTCCGATACGAGATTTGAGTCTGTGTCATTGTGATAAGCCATTTGTAAAACCGAGAGTGGGTGGCATGAGAAGTCATCATCAAATTGACCTTGGAGGATTGCCTTCGGTTGATTCTTGGTATCGACAAACTTGCTTGGTTGGATATTGGGTTCGATTGAAAAGTCGTGATTTATCTTTGCTTGTCTGAATGATGTCAAATTGGTTTTCCCCCATAGGGGGGAAACCAATTCAGGATTTGACTTGCTCTCATTTGGTATCGACTTCGATAGGGTTACAGCCGTGGAGAGATAATCCATGATGTGTTTGACAGATGGGTTTCTAATTTCAACAATCACACAATTCTTTCGTATCGAATATGGGATAGACTGCATAGATAGGGCGATAAAGGCCGTTGGAGGGGCGTCAGAGAGCCTCTTTTCTATTTTAGACCAAAGACTACGGGTGAACCAATCGGTGTCCTCTAAGGCCGCATAACGGCCGTTTCCAAAGAATGTAGGATGACGAGCGTTCTCGATAGCAACCAACGGGTCTTCATGAGACTCGGCTTGCATTGATTCTTGCTCGCCAATCGTATGTAGGATTGTTGTCTTGCCTACGCCCGAATCACCCCAAAGAATCAGATGACGAGATGGATTCTTCATCCATTGTCTTACTGCTTCAATCGGAGCACGAGCACCATGTAACATCAATCAAACAACCTTTTTTGCTTTGGTGGAATGAGAGTTTGTTGCTTGGCATCCAACGGTGTATTGACCGAGATGTGCATACCTTTTGTCAAAGTTTCAACAACCTTCTCAAGCCTTTCAATCCTGTCTTCTAACTGTTTGATTCTGTATTCGTTCATGATTTTGATTGACTACCCCACCTATTTAGGTGGAGAGGGAGGATGAAGAACAGAGTCCCTCACCGTCCTCCCCCTCCGAGTATCGGTGAGGGTTTGTAAGTCTGAATCAGACGAAGTCAGCAATACGAGCACGAGCGGCCGCTTCAACCTGTGTTCGCTCATCAGCAGAGTAGCGTCCGAGCATGACATATCGAATGGCCTCGCTGATGGTCAAGTCTCTCAATTCATCGACCAATTGCACGAGCATACGGGTTGAGGTATCGCTCTCAATTTGGTGGTCTTTCTTGAGCCTGCGTAGGTCGTTAGCCATGTTCACAATGTTCACGACCATTTCTTCATCGGTAAAGCCTGTTTGTTGCATGACAACCTTGACTTCTTGGTCAGTAGGCAAGTAGTCGAATGGTATCGAGTAGGTAAAACGGTTCTTGGTAGCCATGTTCATTTCATTGACACCTGCGTAGTCATCGGGTGGGTTCATGGTTCCAATGACCATGAAGCCTGCCTTTGCCTTGACGACACGGTTGTTATCGTCGGGAATAACGAGCATACCTGTGTCCATGAGACCGTTGAGAGCCATGAGAATGTTCTCACGAGCACCGTTGATTTCATCAGCCAAGAATGGAATACCCAAGTCAGCCGCCATAGTCAAGACACCGTCTTGAAATACGACTTCACCGTCAATCAAAGTGCGAGTGCCAATGAATTGGTCTTCGGTAATACCGTCGCTCATGTTAATGCGGAGTAGTGGTGTGTTCAATTCAGCAAAGAAGTCCTTAGCAAGTAGGGACTTTCCACAGCCCGTAGGGCCGACCAAAAGAATGTGAGACTTGATGGTATCACCCTCAAGAGACCTGCGGTAGCGGTTGGCAATCAAGCGCATTTCATTGCGGTCAGACTCAACAAACCCGACCTTCTTTGGGACGAGAGACTTGAGCATGTCAGACATTTCAGCAAGTGCTTCGGGGCTGTTTCGTGGAATACCATAGAATACACCGCCCACTTGGACGGTAGCAATTGGAGTATCATTGAATGCCTTGGTAGGGCTTGCAGGTTGAGACATTGTTGGCATGGCGACTGCATTGCCGCTCATCAACGCTTCGGCTTGGTCAGCAAGCCACACTTGACGGTCTTTACCGATGGTGACTCTGATTACACCTGCTTTCTTCATTCGTGTTGAATTGAATGCGTTGGCCTTCAAAGAGACAATAGTAGTCTCCTGTCCGTCCGCTTCTTTCAATTCCTTTACTGCATACAGGAAATCTTCTTCGGAGATTCGCCCGCCTGCATTTTTTACTGCTTGGTTCATTGCTTCAATTGTGGTTAGCATTGTTCTTCACTTCCATTTTTTTCTTGTGTCGCCCACCTATATAATCGTTTTTGCGGTTTTTGTTTCTCCGTGTTGTTCGACTGTTTTGGGTCGGCTACAAATGACCCTATGTGGCACACCTATATAAAACTACCTCTGAAAGTTAAGGAGGTGGTAAGTGGCCTTTGATAGTCAGATAAGCGGTGATTAGGTTTTCAGTCCAACGGTTTTCCATCTTTTTCTTCTCGTATTTGCGAAGTTTATCGACTGTTTGCCGAACCGTTTGTTTCTGTTCCTTATCGTATTCCATAACCCTACCAATGGTCTTCACGACCTCCAAGCAAGTCTCCCAACAGATAGCGGGTGGGTGCTTCGGATTATTCCATGCGATAGCCAAAACTGCCTTGCCTGCATCTTGAGGTTCGGGTCGGAGACATCGAAGTGCGATAGCCTCAATCTCCTCGGCATTGTCGAGTTTGAATTGTTGCTTCTCCTTCTCTAATGCCCTTCTCCAACGGGGAGACCACATATATTTGCGTGCTACAACCCTCACACCGTAGTGTGTGAAGCCGCACTCATCTCGTAGTAGGTTGTAACAGTCTCGCTCTTTCAACCGCTTCATGAGAACCACGAATCCAAGGTAGTCGTCCCAACGCCTGTAACACACCTGTTCCAAGTCGTGCCTAATGCTCCAAGGATTGCGGCAAATGAATTACTGTCAGTGAACATCTTTTCAATCGACATATCACGGTCGATAACAATGTCGTAGTCATCGGGGCTGTCACCCCATTCGATTGCGATTCTCCTGTTGTTTGGTAGTGGTGCAGGTGCGGACTTAGCAAAGAATATCATCGGTTTGTCACCCAAGTCAAACTCGGTGCCTATGTTTTCATTGCTCCACATTGCCGCTTTGTGTGCAAATGTTCCTGTTTTCTTTACACCAAACGGTTGTCCGAAGTCGATTTGCGGTGTCTTTTCGGGGTCTTTCATAATCTCATAGTGCTCACGAATCAGAGCACCAACCTCAACCGCTTCTCCTCCATCTAAGATACAATCGAATAACGCCTGTTGAACAGTCTTGACTACATTGGGAGTCGAAGACCTGCGAAGTTCAACACCACGATAGCCATGCTTACCGTTGAAATCACGGTAGGCATATCGCTTCTTGACTCCCCATTGGAAATATCGAGCATAGAAAGCGTCGGGTTTGATATTGAAAAACTCGTTTTTATCGACATTCAATGTCTCCTTGACGAAATCGTCAAATGATTTATTGAGTTCTCTGCAAAGGATGTCGGCCATGTCTTTCACATCCTCCTCCGTGAATGGACGAATGGCCTTCTCAACCTCATCATGATTGGCGATTGCCACCTTACACGAGTCGGTGTCTTGGTATAGCGTCGTGAACCGCAGTTCCATACACCCATGAGATGCGGGTATATAGTCTTTTTGTGGATATACCCCTGTGTCGCTAAAATAAAGAGTGCGCTTGTTGATGTAGTTTTTATTCCAATCATTATGCAGTCTTGCTGTTTCGGTAATGTCAGAGCCTATTTCGGGGTCAGCCAAACGAAACGGTCGGTTCCTCGTCTTCTCTGTTCGTCCCGACCCAAGCACACCATACCACGAGTTCATGTTCTCCTTCATGACACGCTGTTGCCTATCGAGAAGAAGCAGTTTGTCGGGGTCAGATTCCGTTCTCATTTCATCTTTCAAGGCTTGACGAGCCGAAGCAAGTCCTCTCAAAACACGAGCCATGATGGATTCTTTGTCTCGACGATAGAATCGACCGCCTCTCGTTTGGGTTACGGGGAATGGAAACCCATCGGGATAATCGGACTCGATAACTTTCGTGTCGGGGCCAAAGTTACCTGTGATAATCGCTGATGGATATTCCATTGAGTTATCCAATTCAAACGCATTTTTCCAAACACCCACAGGAGCATCCATAACGAAGCCTCCTTGCTCGATACCACCTTCGGGCATAGATGATACTACAACCTGCACAGAGGGCAGTATAACGCCTTCTTTCATCAGCAAATGACCCATCATATCTTCGACAAGCATCATGTTACTGTGACTGTTGTGTAGTGTGCTGTTGTGATACGCAGTCTTCATGATGTAAAACGGTAACAAGTCTAATTTTTCCATACATCGAGCGGCACACACATTGTCCCATGCGTTATACACAGCAAGCATCATTGGGTCTTTGACCATCAAATCAGTGATACGAGTCCTTGGCACTTTACCATAGCCAAGTGTGCTATGAGCCATCCAAGACAAAGAGGCCGCACCTGTTGTAGCGGCCGCACCCTGCACCTGTTCAGCATAGGCAATTTTGGTATCGAATGTTGGCATACGCCTCATGAAATCAAGAGGTGGCACATTCATTCTATGATACCTCAAATGCTTGCGACATCGGTTCACGAGATACGGTATATCGTAGCCTTTGATATTCTGACCTGCGAGAACATCGGGGTCGTATCGCTTGAGAGCATCAACCCACCAATTGAACAGGTCAGCCTCCCTTTGGATTAGGTCGGGGTCATCAAAATTGATGACTGTTACTTTGTCCTTGCTAACGGGTGGAATAGGATTCTCATGCTCGACCACAGACTCTAACGCCTCCTGTGAAGCCATGAATCGTTTGACGAGTCTCTCTGATGTGGGAGCAGTCGTGGCTATCTCGTGCATACCCGTCTTGACATCGAACAGAGCGATTGACACAACGGGTTCGGGTGCATTCTCCATATCAAGTGAGTCAGCAGTTTCAATATCGAAGTATAGTAAGTCGAGTGTAAAGTCAGATGCAGGCACTTCGGAGTGGTGGATATTGACAGGTCTCAAGTTATCCAAGTCCTTCGACATATCGACCTCAATAACTGCCTCCCATCCATAGAGCCATCTAACGACAGAAGACCATTTTGCATCAGCCGCATAATGTGGATAATAGAAATCACGAACCTCTCGATAGTGAAACGGAGATTCAATCTCGACCTCCATCAAATCTTTACCATCAACACTTGATTTATCGCTGTGACGAACATCAACAACGCCTTCGACCTTGCCTGTAAATGGTAACTTGTTGTATGGCTTGGCAGTCCAAAACTTTGGACGGCAACCATGCACTCGCAGTTTGACTGTTTGACCATCACGAGCCTTGCATCTAAGCACGGTGCTCCATGACTTCTTGTCACCTTCAACCGCTACATCAACAATCAACAGAGGCTCTCGCATAGATGAATCACCTTGACCCACCTATTTCAAACCCTAAACCGATGCCACCATTTTGGCTTTCTTGTCTTGATTGATGTCGGTCTCATTTGAGCCTGTCTCAATTCCTTAGCGGCCTTCTCTAATTCATCAATCTTGTCTTGTAATGCCTTCTTCTCATTCTCAATGCGAAGCATAGCGGCCGCTACATAGATGAGATTGTCAAGCACTTCTTCAAGGCCCATCTCAACCCAAGAGTCCTGTTTAGTCCCCCATTGTCGTGTGTCATCTTCAACACGGAGACCGTGACCGTATCGCTCAATGCCTACGGCCATGCGTTCTTTGATTATCTCAATGATACGAGCGTTGTCGTCAGCCTCATGCGGTTGCACTCATACCCCTCCACCATTCGGGCGGGTTTCTCCCCGTCCACTTTGCGAACCCTGCTTTGTCACGATTGTAAAACTCTCGATATGCTTCAACAGGACAATCCCATTCAAGCAAGTCAGTGTTCTCGCCCTTGCTCTGATTCAAACATCGAGCGAAAGGTGTGAGTCCTTCTAACGGCCAATCAACAGCCGACTCAATGAATAGATGAATCAGCACATCTAACTGTATATCAGAATGATGAGACTTACCAAATCGCCTATCAATCTCTGCGACTATCTCCTTGGTGTGATGCCAATTCCAAAGCCAATTTTTCTTTGACAGAGAGCACCATTGAGTCGCAGGGTGAAAACGATAACCGCCTTTGTGTGGGCGTCCTGTGCTTTGGGCTATCGGCATGGATTCGGGGTCAAACCCACGAATCAACAAAGCGGCTACCGCCATTTGAGTGCCTTCTTTGGCCTGTGAATACAGGTGCTTGTCACACAAGTTATGTGCGGCAACCTTTGGTGAATAATGTGTAGCAAATAGGTTCACGGTTCTCTCTCCCAAACAAAGCCGTCTTCAAGGTGTTGCCTGCGGCAAACCACACGGTAGCGTCGTCTGATTTTATCCCATCGAGTCTGTGTAACCATAACAGGTATGCTAAGGAAGTTTTCACACTCGATTGCTATTTCTTGTGCGGTGTCAAAGTCTTTTTGAAATGAAAGCACTTCATCCATATACGGTTTCTCCCATATCCATTGCCATGTTCGTGTATATCGTCCCATGCACCTATACTAAATGGCCCACCTATATAAGCGTTAGGTTTCGTAAGAATGCCTTGACTGCAAGCACATCGTCTTGAGCAACGCTCGCCCAATGCAACGCTTGGCCTATTCCCGACAATATCCTTTGTTGGAGTGCCAATGGCATAGATTCGTCTGTCGTCACAAGGTCATAGAAAGCGTCGAGAATCTCAACCCCCGACATACCTCTTGCTGAAAGTGCATCAACCTCCTTATCGACTTCACGATACAGACGCAAGCCCTTGGAACGGTCAGCCCCTTTGGCCTTAGCCACCTTGGATAGTAACGCCTTGACCCTCGTAGGTTCAAGTGTCACAATGTAGTCTTCGACATCTTCGACATCGACTTCACCTGCCACACGAGTCAGAGTCCAAAGAAGGTTCAACGCTTTTCGCATCGAGCCACGAGAAGTAGCGATTAGCAAATCCATAGCGTCGTCAGTTAATGCCGTCGATAGGGCAAGGAGAGCAGGTCTCATCACCTCGGCTGAAATCGGTCTGAATCGAGTCGATGCAAATGCACATCGGTCTTTAATGGGGTCAATCAATTTTTGAGGATAGTTTGCTGACAGAATAAATCGTGTCTGTGGGTATCGCTCCATCATTCGTCGTAGTGCCGCCTGTGCTTCGGGTGTGAGATTGTCACACTCGTCAAGGAATACTGTGTTGAATGGTATCGGTTTGGTTTCACCTGTGCTTGTTGTGTATGTTCCAATCACACCACGAGATGCAAACTCCTTCACCTTAGAGCGGATAACAGAGATAGACCGCTCGTCAGAGGCATTCATTTCAAGCCAATTTTGAGACCATGCGTCACCAAAAGCAGTCTTCATGAAAGCGATAGCCGTTGAAGTTTTACCTGTGCCTTGCATACCTGCAAATAGCATGTGTGGTATATCTTCACCTTTGTGAATACCCTCAACCATAAACTTGAGTCGCTCAACAATGTGAGGCTGACCAATCACTTCGTCTAAGGTCGCAGGGCGATACTGTTCAATCCACATAGAGCGTTCACCTTGCCACACCTTATTCAATGTTCAAGGACGCTTGCCACGATTCATGACAGTCTTCACAAAGCGGATTATCCGTCGATGCCGTAGGCACGCAAACAGGACACTTAGCATCCATTAGACCCGCCTCAAAAGGGAGTTTTGCGCTTTGCGGCCATGCGTTCTTCACGCTCTGCCGCCTTTGCTAATTTGTCAGCCTTGATTGCTTCACGCTCGGCTTCTAATGCAAGAATTGAATCACGGACAATCACAGACGCATCAATAATCTTTGGAATAAGGTCGTCATTGAGGTCGTGGATTTCGACTTGCCAATCCATACCACGCTTGAAGAATGACACATCTTTGATGTTCCTGTCATCATCAGCCTTGACTGAACCGTTGTCTTTCAAGATTTCAAAACATTCGTCTTTGACCCAAATGGATGCCGCACCTCTGCGGTCGCCATATACAGATGCAATAACGAATGGTGATTCAGCGTCGGGCTTGAGTGCAACATAATTTACTGCACCTGCACTTCGCTCAACAGCGACAAAGCCTTTCGTTTCAAAGTCTGAAACTATCTTTGCCTTTGTCTGTCTTTTCATTTCTTGCTTGCCAATTTGTTCACTTTCAGTAGTGCTCATGATTCACTCATACTTACCACACCTATATGAAGGTTATACTTATCGTCAAACTCGCCATTTGAGTGCTTTTCACAACAGCCACGACATGATAATCGTCCCACGGGGATGTGACTGCGCTCAAACTTGACACCACAAGCATGGCAAGTCAGAACATATCTTGCCTTCCTACGGAGTAGTGTGCGGGCGAAGTTCACAGTCTCCGCTTTGAACAGCATGTAATAGTCCCATGCCTGCTCAAGTTTGTGAAAGTCGGGGCCGTGTGCTACCTCGTGTCCGAGTATGTAGTGGCATAACTCATGATGGAGAAGTCCCTTGACTAAATGACCTTGACATTCATCGAAGGCCGTGGGGTGAAATAGTATAGTGGGTTTGCCTTGGCCGAGAATGATTTGCGCTTGCACGCTTCTATTGTCAGCGTCGAGATACCCATAGTCAAACGAGGTAGGGAAGCCCAATGACCAATTGCGTTCTCGACAAAGTGCATAGAATATATGGTGCAGGTGTGTTTGGTGTTCGCTTGTAAGCGTCATTCTAACCTCATTCCCCAATCGGCTCTGATTAGTATAGTGTCGCCTCGTCTCCATACAATAAACTCTGTTTCGGGATTGACAGCGATTAGACCTTGGAGAGTGCGACCGAGTTCTGTTGGGTCGCCAAGGAAGTCGAGTTCCTTTACTTTCTCCACGCTTAATGCTGTGCAACATACGGTATATGAGGTATTCGCCCACCTATATGAGAGTGAAGACTATTGCATTCAAGTCATCTTTAGCGTCAAAGTCGATGACCCAAGTTTCGTGAGCGTCGGTCGGATTCAATACTTTGACCTGTTGAGATTCGACATCAAAGCCGTCGATTTTCCATCCGTTTGTCAGCCCTGCTATGTGACTGTATATCGCCTCTTGGCTATTGAATGGAATAGACATCAGAGAATCACGGATGTCATTGTCCCACAGAATGAGGAGATAAGAGTCGTGCCAAGCACATACAATTTGTCGCATTCAAATCACGAGTAGTCACAGACGAATAGGAAATCAGTATGTCCGTTAGCGGTCACGGTTATACTGACACCCTTTGTCACACGCACACCTGCGGGGAATGTCACAGATATGTTCTGTGTAGCCATGCCGTCACGGTTGATAACCATACGAGCAAGAGTGGCGACATCACCGATGCCGTCACTGTCTTTCACAAGGACAATCAAATCTCCCGTAGGAGGGGGGTCGGGAATAACCGAAGTCAATTGAAGACCAAAGACGATTGCATTTGGTATGAGTATTGTTCCATCGGCTGTAAGTGTATCAGTCCTCGACATGGATTAGGACTGTGGCAGGCATGGTTCATAACTGTCGTCCTATCGGTCTCAATAATGTATAGGTGCGACATAAGCAAAAAATTGACTTAGCGTTTTTTCAGAGTATGTGAATAAAACTGAAAAAATTATCTTACTGACTGAACATAGGGGGGGTCGGCCGTGACCCCCATCACGGCCGCCCCGAAAAAGTCAATGTCTCCCGCCACAGAATTAAGCGAACATTCTCACTTTATGTTTGGCGACCTCTTGAACGGCTGTGCGGTAGGACTTACGGCACGCCTCGACGGCTTGCGGGTAGTGCCTGCGGGCAAGGGGTAGCACTTGAGTCCATGCTTGTCGCTCGTGAGGCTGTGCGAGGTATTGAGCGTATGTGCGGTCGGTGCGTGTGCTTCGTGGCCTGCGGGCGATTGTCTCGACTCTGTCGCTCTCTTGATGGGTTAGGGTGCGAGGCTCACGAGCAACGAAGCAACGGCCACCACGAGCACGGTAATTGAGTTCATAACCTGCGGTCAAGTTCCATGTGTAGGACTTGACCAAATTGCGACCGCCAAACCATTGGGCGGTAGCGGTCAAAATGCCTGTAACATACTGAACAAAGTGTATTGTCTCGTGCATGAGGGTTTTGATTAGGTCAGCATCATTCTTGTGATTGTCAGCCGATGGGCCGAGGTTCAACATGAGTCTAAAGCGTGTTAAATCAGTTTGCACGGTGTCGCCCTTGCGTAGGTTGCTAATGTCTGATGGCATTTTGAACCATGTGCCGAGAGAGCCGTTTGTGCGGCCTGTGTTGGCACGGGTTAGGATTACATCAAGGGTTATGTCTGTCAAGTCCACATCATCACGGACGAGGTCAATGATGGTAGTTTCAATAACAGACCTCACGAAGTTCTTGATAGGTGCTTGACCGACCCTCTTAGGGAATCGGATTAGGGGTAGGTTTCGGGCTTGGGGGTTGGTCGCCATGTATAGTCCTAACAGCCGCCACCCTATAAAGGTTTGCTTGACCTAAAGGTTTATAGGCTGACAGTCCCCGTGTTCAAGTGGACGACGACGACTTATGGGCCGACGGCCCCGCAGTAGCACGGTTTTGACTGTCGTCCGTGCGTGGCCGCCACGAGGGCGGCAGGGCCTCGGATGGGATGAGGCCCCGCCTTGAGTCTGTAAGCCGTCTCACATTCGGCCTTGCCAATATCCACCCCAACCCGCAGTAAGGTAAAACCCTGCGTTGTGTAGGTAGTGAATTACAAGTTTTTCATAGGTCTTGGCCCATGTGTCCTCAATGTTACCGCCTGCGTTATGAATGGTTACACGGACATTTGAAGAAATGTGTTGTCCGTAGCCCCACTCTCTGTTCATTTTGTTGTGAGGTAGGCGTATAACGGCTTGAATAAACTCGGCCCATCCCATAGCCTCACGGTCAAGGACTCCTTCAGCCTCAAGGCTTCGGTAGTATTCTGAATTATTCATTGCCTCATCAACGGAAAAATGGAATCCATATTCCTCGGCTATTTCATCGGCTCGGTGTGGGGGGTTTGTGTGTCCGTCCATGTATTGCCGTAGTGGTGTAAGCATATAAAGGTTTGCTTTTACCTATACATTAGAAAAGACTATATACCGACAGCCCTATGTTCAAGTGGATGATGATTAGCCGAGGGGCCTGCGGCCTCGCAGTATAGCGGTTTTCAGATTTTGGCGGCCTGTTGGCTCGCCCGCTCGGTTCAGAGAATCGACTCAACGCCCCATCCATCGGAGGGCGTCTCTCGCCTGCCGAACCTCTCGCCCCGTGCGTATGCGTGGGCGTGGGCGTGCCTGCCTGCGTTGCGTGTCTCGTGTGTGTTTGTTGCTCATCGTATCTCCTCCAATAGGTTCAGCGAACCACCAAATCAACACGGAGGGCCGAGCGGGTTGGCGGTTGGTTGTCTCTGCGAAGCATTACGGTTTTGACTACTCCTCCTCTGACGATAGCCACGACATTTTGACCGTTTGAACGGCTGTCGCATTGGGTCGCACGGTGAGCGGTCAAGCGGTGAGCATAAACAGCCATATCAATGCGGCCATATGTTGAAACCGCATCACGGACAGCCTGCCCGACGATTCTCCTTTCATCAACGGTGAGCCTCTCTTGTAGCCTCTGTTGGGTGTGGGTGTTGCTTCGCATGTTACTACATGGGAGGCCCCCCCTATATATACTGTTTGCTGAAAGGTTCTCAATAGGCGTGCGATTCGACTTCGTAACCGTTTTCGGTCATCCACTCATCAGAGACTATACCGACAACACATGACGCAGGTATATCGCCTCTGATTTCTTTTGAGTGTCTGTCTCCATATGAGTCGTAGTCGATTTCAACGCCTGTTGCTTCAAGTGCGTCCATATCGACGGCAATAGTTTCTCCGTTTTCGTCCCAATGGAGAGAGACAGAGCCGACACGGACGAAGGTTGATTCGACTATGTTCATGGCGTGCCACATTTGACGAAGTGAGGTTTCTTTCAATTCAGCGAATCCACGAGGGCCGTTAGTAATGTCATTCAAAGAAGGGATGCCAAAAGAGAAGCCACGAGCCATAAGAGCCGCTCGGTCTTTCTCGTATTGCTGTGGGTCTTTGCGACCGTCAGCAAGGCCAAAGCCTTGAGTCTTCATAGTCAAAATACCCTCGCTGATAATCTTTTGAGCCGCCTCTTTTGAGGTGCGGTGAAAGGCGAGGTTTCGGGTGGGGGTTGCGTCTTGCATGGTTAAGCGTAAGAGCCGCCCCTATATAATAGATTCGCTGAAAGGTTCTAATTTTTAACCTCTTTGAGAGCCTTTACAGCCTCACCGAGGCGGGCCATTTGTGCCTCCCATTCTTCAAGGGGCATGAGGTCGCTAAGGTCAATCATCAAGCCTCAACCCCTAATTCAGAGAGAAGCCACTTGACATACTCAAGGCCGTGCTTGTTTTCGGTTCTTACGGCTTCGGTCATATAATCGAAGTCGGCTTCAATGCTCTCCATCAATTCAGAGAGTTTGGTTAGGTCGATTGTTTGGGGGGTTTGGTGTCCGTCCATACCCCTGCGTGGGGATGCGCCTATATAATAATGTCGCCTATATCCTTCGTGCTTGGACTGAATCGCCCCGTATCGTATAGAGCCACCCCATTGAGGTTATTGAGGTCAATTGGCCCCGCTCCATTTGTAGCCGTCCGCCTGCGTTCTTTCCAACAATGGCGGCCGCTTCTCGTTTCATAGATTCAACGGCCACCGTTTCAGATAATCGAAACTCGTTACAGTCTTGGCGAAGTCTGACCACCTCGGCCACTCTGAAAGCCCGTAGGCGTTTTGTGGCCTTGCGGCTCTCTCGCCTCTCGGCTCGTTTGGGGCGTCCCATGTTGCAGGGACGCCCCGCCCTTAGCCTTGAGCGTTACTCAAAAGGTGTCCCGTGTGCATTCGCCCGAATCGGTGTATGTTACGGACATTTGACCATGGCGGCCCTCTGCTCTGAATCTTGCGAATAACGAGTTAAAAATAACGCTCTCCATTTGGTAGCGTGTTGAGTTCTCGTCCCATCGGTCGCCATCAAAAACAGTCATATCAAAGACAATTTTGATTTCAATGCTGTCGGTTGTCATCTTACCAAAGGGTCTCATAGAGTCGATGGTAAAGGCGTTGTGTGCCTCTGCCATGACTTGCCTCATGTTGGCTTGGTCTTCGGGGGTGCGTGCTCTGTATTGCGGGTTTCCATAATCTCGCATGTATGGGCCTAAAGGCCGCTACCTATTAAAGGTTTCTATCACTGAAAAGTTTATAGGGTGACAGTGTCACCGCTCAAGTGGACGACGACTAAACATACAGGCGGGCGGACGAAAACCGATAGACTGCGAGCCTGTCGCATCGGCCTCACTCGAAAATCCACTCAAAGCCCGCCTGCTGAATGTGGAAGCGGGTCAAGCCGTCGGGCATTTCTGTTTTGAAGAATCGGCACGGGTCGCCCTCGCCCTCTGCGGTGGCTGTGAAGTCGTCGAAGGTCTCGCCCTCGTCGAGCATATCGGAGACGATAACAGAGGCCAAAAACTCGCCCTCTGAAATCTCAACACGGTAGGCCATCATGATATGCCAATCGGCTTCACCTTCGTCCGTGCGTCGGACTCGGTCGCAGGTTCCAATAAATCGGGCTTGAGTCATGTGGTTCATTCTCCCGCTTCTTCTCTCTTGACTTTTTCAAGTGCTCTGATTGCTTCATTAAGTGCTTTTTCGATTGCGTCGCATTCTTGAGGACTTGAGAACATCCACTCCTCACGGAGGAACCTAACTTCAAGTTCTGCATCAAGGCGGGCGTCTGACCAATCGTCAAGGTCTTCGGGGGTTGGGCTGTGTTCGCTCATATACCTCCGTAGTAGTGGGGGGATATAAACATATCGGTCTCCAAAACCTTTATAGGCTGACACTCTTTAGGCTCACATAAGGAGAGGAAGCGGCCCGACGGGCCTCCGAGGCGAGAATCCCTGACTAAGGCACGGGGGGAGGGTGCGGGTGCTAAACAACGCCCGCCAAACAAAGTATCGAGTAAAAAGTATCGAGTAAAAAAGTGGGAGGGCTGACCCCCATCAGCCCCCCCAAATGAATAGGAGTCGCACGGGAGAGACATACGCTTACTTCTGCCAACGAGCCTCCCGCTCGCTTGGCTGTCTGTGTTCAGAGGTTCCCGTTTCAGTCTGTTTAGGGATGAGACATGAGTGCTTCTTCGTCGCTTCTCTCTAACCCCCGTGCTTGGAGGTTCGTAGGTCGGAGAGAGAGCGGTAGGATGAGTTATGTCGCCACCTTGATGACTTGTGCTCCACCCGTTGAAGTGGCCGTGCTCTAAGAGCATATTACGCCCGAAGGGCGGCATTGACGCAGGCATGGAGGCACAGAGGCCAACAGAGGGAGTATGAGGGATAGGACACCCCTACACTTCTGACCCCATCTCTTAGGGGTCGGCCCCGCTTGACCCCTCGCCCTACTCTCTTGCTTGCCTGTTTGGGTTGGATGACCCTACTTAGGTTCGCTCAAGCGGTTGCGAGGGAGCGGTTCTCTCTCGTTCCATTAGCCCCGCATGTCCCCATGCGGAGCGACTGTCAAAGGCGGGTTTGCGCCCGCCCTCAAATGTCCTACGGGTCTCGCCTATATAAGCGTTTCCCCGAAAGGTTTGAGATTTTCCCACCCATCCCCACTCCCTACACACTCAAAAGCGCAGGGTTGTTCGGGCATGGCCTTCAGATTTCTCTTTCATTGGCATGGGCTTCGGAAACAGCCCCACCCTCAAGGTTCCTTTACGAGTGGCCCCGCACTTCCCTGTGTTAGGTGGGTCTGCTTCAAACTGTCCTATGGGCCACCCCTTATTAAAACTATCGGTGATAGAAACCTTTATAGGCTGACAGTGTCTCCCTTAGATTGGACGACTCCTCCACGGCCACCCGCCAAAAATAAAAAAATCCCCCGCCTCGATTGAGGCGAGGGTATCAAGTCTGAAGCGGTCTCACTCCGCTTGAGGTTATGGGGCCATAGCGGCCCTCTTTGCCGCCCATAGGGCGACCGTATCAACTCCGTCTATCTTCTCACCTCCGTGTCCGTTCATGTTACTCGTAGGGGATGCCCCTATATAATAGGTTCCCTCAAAGTATTGTGCTCACATGCAAAGATATGTTTCACTTGGTGGTCTCCATGCGTTGTATTGCTTGCGGACAAGTGCTCTGAAAATATCGGTTGAACCGATTGGCGCATATTGTCCCGTCATGACTTTGAGGCTCGCCTTTACACAAAGGGCAATGGTGTCAATAACTTGCTTGATTGCTATTCGACCTTCGTCCGTCCATGCTCTAATGTCGTTATTCCAATAAACCTCACAAGCGGCCTTGGTGCTCATGCTGAACACGAGTTCCGTAATAATCTCACGGTTGTTCATCATGTATTGTTCTGTTGAAATTGGTGTGCGCTCCGAATAAAACTCGGTAGTATCAATAATCTCTCGGTAGGCTTCTTCGGTTAGGGGGAATGAAGGTCGGTCTGTCATCTCTCTCATTATGTCCTATGGGTAGGAGGTTAATAAAGGTTTGTATGTTCTATATCAACAGCCCCCCCTATATTAAGTCTTTCGCAAAGTATATATACCCCTATTTTTTTGACTCCCTCCACTTGAACGGTATGGCTGTCACCCTATAAACATTTCTATTCTATATTTATTTTAATATAATAATTTAATTCAAAGGATAAGGAAGGGTATTGACACACACACAGTATAGAATGAATGAAGTGTGTGTGTGGGTAGTGTGGCCCCGTCTGAATCATTACCTATTGAAACCGATAGCCTGCGGCTTGATTCGTAGGTGATTAATTCAGGGGGTAAAATCGGTTTTTGTGCTGTGAAAGAATCTCAAAACCTTTCGGCCTGTCAAACTTTCCAGACACAAAACCGAGAAAAGTCCTCATCATTTATTGCGCTCTTTCCGCATATCCCATATGGTTCGGTTGAGTTGAAGTGGGTTTCCCATCCACTTGAGGAAGCCCAACCACCCATTGAAGAAGTCGGGGAGATATAGGGCGAGCCATATTTCCTTGAACCGCTCGTATGCTTTGTTTGGCTCCGCCTGTGGCGGTGCGGGATATTGTAGGGCTACCACATCACACGCATTCAAGACAACCTCAACGGGCGTATAAACGACCGAATCATGAAGGTGAAGGTCGGGCCTCATTCACATACCCCACGGGTAATGCTCGTAGTCTTCGCTTTTCTTGTCAGCAGAGACAGAGCAACCGCTCATCACTCTTACCGACTCGATGTTCTTGAACCATGTTGAGACCTTGCGCTTTTCAGACTTGCCATGCAATTCAAAATGAATGAAATGTTTGGTTCTCTTGGTAACGGTGATGTGAATACTTGAGGAGTAATCACAGATAAAACGACCGTAATATGACTGTCCGACTTCAAAGGCTTGCAGGGGGTTTGTTGCTCCGTCCATGTTATACCCATACCGCCCCATATATTAAACCTTTCGGTTATAGAAACCTTTATATGCCGACAGCCTTTAGGACTAATTAAGCGGCCGTTGAAGTCGGTGCTGATTAAGGCACGGGGGGAGACTCCGTCTATCGAACCCCCCTTTTTTAGTCGTCTCTCCACTTGAACATGAGAGCCGACACCCTATAAACCTTTCGGCCTTTTGTGTGTATAGGTATAGGTGCGAAACCTTTATAGGCCGACAGCCTAACCGAACAACAAAGGCCGACCGACCCGACGGGCCGACGGGCGAAAAAAAGAGACCCCCGCAGGGCCGAAACCCTGCGAAGGTCGGACGCCCCCCGATTCAATCGGAGGGGTTCGGAGAGCCGCCCCGATTGGGGCGACCCTCCACCATCAGAGGCCGTTCAAGCCGTCTCAAGCGTCAAGGTTCACCTTGACAGAGGCTCGGACAGTGCGGACGGACTCGGTCGCAAGGGTCTTCATGTGCTCGGTCGCTCTTGCTTTGCTTGCTTCGGTCATGTTGAAGCCTGCGTCAATGAGTGCTTTTTCAGAGTCGCCACCGTCACGAGATGCAATCATTGAAGCCATGACAGCCTCAAGCATCTTTGGTGAGTGGGTTCCCATGACTGCGAGTGCTTGATGAGCAAACTCGGTCAATTTGAAAGCGGTTGTTTGAGCACGCTCGTAAGAGGAGCCAATTTCAATCATGCCACTCTCGTCAATCACTTGAAGGACGCCATTGACTTCAAGGGTGCCTTGAAGACTGAAAGGGGTGCAAGAATCTTCACCAAACGCCTCTCGTGCGTTTTGGGTGCTGTTCTTGTCCATTGCCTTCGCAATGACCTCAAGAGCAGGGAAGACGGGGGTCTCCTCCACGGTGAGGGTGGTCGGGGTTCGGGCTTCGGTTGGGGTTTGGACTTGTGCCATGATTTACCCATAGCGGCCGACCCTATAAACCTTTGCGCTCTAAATTGAGATAGTATTATATAGTAAAGCAATCCCGATAGGATTCTCGGACATTTCGGGACGCCTCCGAGCACCCGACCGACGGCCCCGACGGCCCCCGCCCACGGGCCGACGCCCATGGTCCAAGGGCTGACACCCTATAAAGGTTGTGGTCTCAAAGTTTTCGGGACACCTAAAAATCAAAACCCCGAAAGGTTTATATGCCGTCAGCCCCTCGACTATCGGAGTCCGAAAAATCGGGCCGACCCGCCATCTCAAACAACGGCAAAACAACGAGGTATCGGCTAAGTATCGGCTAAACAACAGCAAAAGTCGAAAGTATCGGCTAAAAACAACAGCCAACAACAAAGGTATCGGCTAAAAGTATCGGCTAAACGAAGTCTGTTCAAATCCGATTTGCTTTTGTGTGATTTCTCATCAGCCCTCAATCGGTCTCTGTGTCCTTGTTATCCTTCTCGATAACCTCTGCATCGACATCAATAGTTCGTAGTTCCTGTTGCACGACTTCTCTAAACTGTTCAATCGGGTCATAGCCAATGTTCACCACCACTTGCGGCTTTGCATCTTGAGCACCCGACATCTTATCCATGGCGTCTTGTTGCTTTACCAAACCTGCCACCATGAAACTGACATTGTTCAATGAAGATACATTGTCGGCCATGGCATGTGCTTGGTGGATAATTCCCTCTGTCAAAGATAGCATCCTTTTTCGTCTTGCGTAGGAATCGAGCCTTAGCCAATCGGTGTCTCCCATTTCGGCCTTAGCAATTGTGAGGTGTCGAAGGTCGTCCGCTTGCATTCTCGCAAGTCGCATAAGGCGTTTTGTCCCCTCTTGCGTGAGTCGCCTGTCTAAATCGTATTCTCCGAGCCGCCTTCGTATCTCACTGTCTTTGTAACCTTGAGCCATGAGCATGGCAGTCCAACGCACCAACGCTTCGTCAATGCCTTCAATCTGACCTCCACCCCAAGCGTCAATCTTTGTTACCTCTGATTCGGGGCCATCGGCCCAATCATCATCGTCCATGATAGTTTCACAATCCCTATCGTTTTTCACGATTTCGGTAAATCGACAGTGTGACCACCACCCTCGTCACCGTAGGGACAAGCAGGGCAAATCAGACCTTTTGATGTGGTTAGCCAACCGTTAGCGACGAGTTTATCGACACTCCCACGAGCAACCATACCACATACTGCACAGGTTCTTTTCTCGACAATTGGCAAATCATCTTCGGTATATCGTTTCGCCATGTTTTACCATTGTGTTGGCACACCTATTTAAGCCGTGAAGTCGAGTGACGCATATGCCAAAGAAGGTTCGGTGGGTAAAATATATCCCATTGATACCTTCTCACACATGGATGCCTGCATCACAAATGGCCGAGATAATGAAACGGCACATAGACATGAATGGCAGGGAAGTATCAGCGAGACTCAAGGGTGCGGTCGCTATGCGAGCAGGCGTTCAGAGCCGTTACACAACAGGCCGCAGTAAGGAGTATTCAATCAACAATCATGAAGCCTTGATGGCTTACTTGAGGGATTGAAGTCTCTCGATGATTTGACTTTTCGTGCCGCTTACATCGACATCATGACCCTGTGCAAACTCAATCAAGTCAGCCTTGCTCATCTTATTCAATGCACTCTTGCTCGGCATTGACTCGACAATCTCCTTAGCGTCTTCAACAAAGTCCACGACATCATCAGCCAAATCTTTGACCTCATCTAAAGTCAGTTTGCCGTCAGCCAAAGCCTCGTCAATCTGTGGTTTAATCAGCAGGTATCGTCTGTAAAGTGCATACAAAACTACTGCAATTGCACCAATGGTAATCAAAATACTCTCGGTTTCCATGACCTATGTTGTAGGCCACACCTATATGAAACCATCACGCCTTCTTACCTGTTACCAAATCTTTCTTTTCTTTCTTCTCTGCTTCATCGAGACGCTTTGATTGAACATCAAACCATCCATCTAACATCTTACATCTTGTCATATTATCACCTATCACTGAAAGTAAAATTGGGAGACAAATTGCCCCCACTCATGACATACCCATGAGTTACCACTAACAGAATCCTAACATTTTCGGGGTTTTCGGGAGGCTCGCCACCAACAGGTGCTCCATCAGCGTCGGTAATCATTGGTATTATCGAGTGTAGGCCCGCATCAATGACTCTGACACTACTAATCGTGCCGCCAAACATGAAATTGGCAGGTTGAGGTTTGACTATCAAAGATTGGTAGCCCTCAACAAAAGGAACAGCCGTCAGTTGGTGCATGTGTGTAATGAACATTGATTTGACCCCATCAGCCGATACTGTATCGAGTTTGTAGTCCACATTGTCAGCGACCCCAATATCCCCGTCTTGTCCGTAAAAGATGTGCTCTGTTCCACACCTTGCCACATTGCCACAGGAAGTTATCGTGAAGATTTGTCTTGACCCTGTTCCTGTGGTATCGGGCGAAAATACATTCACACTTCCTAACGACAAAGTGTTTCCATTTGCGAGTAATCTGAATGGTGAGAATAGGCTTGCTGATGGGGATTGGTCGTGTGAGTGTAATGGCATCCCTGTCGCTCCACCTCCACCTCCACCTGTGGCTGACAAAGTGCTACCCACCAAAGACAAGCCCGACCCAACAGTCAGCCCGCCCAAGTCTCCGTTTGCATCAGCGTGGACGATAGCCGAAGTAACAGCACTCTGTCTGATAGTGCCTGCTACCTCTAACTCTGTGGCAGGTAGGCTTGATGACGAGAAGGCACCGATACCCACACGACACTCATCCACCCCCGAATCAATGAATATCCTCGTGGTTGGTGTGGAAGAAGGTGCGGCCGCATCTGTCACAATAGACAAATCATCATTGTATGAGATAAACGAACCACCATCGAGATTTATTGGCTTATTGAAATAAAATGAATTACGGTCAGTATAGAAGTGAGCAAATGAAGTGTTTTGACAACCGACTCTAATGTAACCATTGGAGTTACAAATTGTGAGAATTGGTTGGTTGGCACTTGTATATTCGGCTCTCAAGGCCAATTGTTTGTTTGCGGCAATCTTAGCAGGTGACGACGAATACGCTCGGCTATCGAGTTTAATAGATGCACCATGACCCGACCCATCATTAGAACCATCATCAATGTGTAACTCACCGTTGTTATCACATTGCATAGTCAATGCGGCTGTGCTTTTCGCTATCTGTATTTTTGGTGTGTCTGACCCTCCCGTTGTGAGAGTCAATACATTCGGTGTGCTAAACAGAAGATTCGCTTGACCTGCGGCTGTGTTGGTTCCTGTGCCAACAATCACCTGTGTGTTGGCTGTGGTGATAGAACCCGAAGCCCCTGTGTCTCCTCGTGGTATAGCAAAGTCAAGGACTGCGGCCGAAGATGTGCCACTATTGGTCACGGTAGCCGAAGACCCTGCCGCCCCTGTTGTAACAGTGCCTACTGCTACGGTGGCCGATGTCCCTGCATTACCTTGAATCCCTTGTATTCCCTGTATTCCTTGCGCTCCTGTGGCCCCTGTGGCTCCTGTGGCTCCTGTGTCTCCCTTATCCCCCTTGGGGCCTTGAGGGCCAACACCGCCCGTTCCTGTGGCCGTAAGCCCATTCTTGTCAGCAAGATACTTCAATTGTGAATAGGTCATATCCACAGAGGTAGGAATCCCTGCGTTATTGAGAAGCGTTCTCAATTGTTGGGCTGACTCACGGACTGTCATCTCGCACTACCTCCCAAACATCAAACTTCACAACGCCCGATGTAAAAGACAGCAATGGCTTATCCTTGTCGATAGGTTTCTTTGAGATACCCGATAGTGCATCCAAGTATTCGTGCTTGTCTCCTTTCGGATTCAAGATTGAAACTTCTCCTTCATCAGTCTCAACAATCCATTCGTTATCGACTTCCATCAGTTCACACGATGGCAACAGGCAATTCCACATATCCTTGTGATACACGGTGGTGATACTCATTCCCATACCATCTGATTCTGTGAATGAAATCATTTATTCCCAAGCCACCTTGAAGTCCTTGCCGAAGGTTGAGACATCAAAGTGTTCGACCTCGGCAGTCTTTGTTTGGGATTTACTGTTTAATACCTTTGTTGAGGCACGAACATGATGATACAGAGATTCGATTAAATCGAGCGGATTGTAGTCAGCCCCCGCACCCACTTGAATGCGGCCTGTGCCTGTAACTTCTCTGAATGTAAAAGACCAAGTCCCCGATGCCGATGTAAGCACTTTGATTGTTGGAGAGTCGCCCGAATCGCCCTGTGTAAAACCGTGTATCTCCATTGAGTTTTTACCTGCTACAAGCCAATTTATTGTCTCCATTATGTCTTCACCCTCGTCCCACATGCTTGTTGTTTTGTCATACGGGGTTATTGGGTTTATTTCACATAGGCTCAATCGGACAGACGGTAGTCCAACCGTCCTCCGTCTCACCGAATCTTACTGCTCCTTTGGCAAATCGTATATCGTATGGTTCTGATTTACGCTCTGCCGCCAAAGCCCAAACTGCTTTCAGTCCATCTTTCAGACTGCCTTCATGTTCAATCTCAACAGTTTCATGTGCAAATGCAACGGTGATTAGGTATTGAGCCATGCCGTAACTACGACCCACACCTATATGAGTCAATCTCTCCGTGGGCCTTTTCCTTTCAAACTCCCACCAATCCATCTCTTGAGTTTTTCATCCCAAGCACTCGACCCCTGCCAAGCCCGCCATTGCGCTCGTCTTTCTTCGGTTTTGGCTTTGATGATTTCATACTTCTCGGCTCTGTCTTGGATAGTGCTTCTCATGTAGTTACCATCCTCGTCTCGTGGTATGATGTGATGCTTGGTATCTTTGTTGTATTTGACTGCCTCGCACGCTCTGTCAATCTTCAATTCACCGATAGCGATTGCCATGTCCTCATTGCCGTTGGCTCGTGCAAATGTGTTCTCCTCAAACATCTCCTCTGTTCCTACCAAGGCAAACCACACATCTATGCCTATGTGCTTGAATACTTTGATGCCCCATCCATCGTGTAAGGACTCGGCCTTCTTGATGATAGTCGATAGGCTAAGAGGGTCAAGCATTGGCAAGTCTTCAATCAGAGACGATGAAGTCCCCGACTCAACCATTGAGTATGCCGCATTCTCAACATGCTCTAAGCCCTGCTCTAAGTCATCTCCAAACCATTCAAGTGGTTGTAGTATGGTCATGTCTTCTATATCCATACGGACAGACCATCGGACACAGTATATGCCCTCGTAGCGCATCACACGCATGTAAGAATCTGATGTATTATTCTCCGTCGTCACTTGGGTTCACTTCCACATACAGCGACACTTTACGGACTCCGTGTTGTGTAAGGCCCGCTTGCTCAAGTAATCGCCTTGATTGTAACGCACCCTCCTCTCCCAAGTATTTGACCGTTCCTTCTCGTTTCATTTTAGCGAGAACCATGCCAACCTCACGGACGCTCGGTATTGATTTCCATTTTGTCTTCATCATGTCAATTAGGTCAGCCGCAGTAAATGGACGACCATTCATCTGTTGAATCGCCCAAGCGGTGCATTCGTTTCGCCTTTTGCCTTTGCTATTGCCTCGTGCCATGTCTATACCTCAAGAGCACCACCTATATAATCATTCGGCATGAAGAATCTCGACAATCCTTTCAGCAGTTTTCTGACCGATGCCTTCGATTTCGACTAACTGTTCGACTGTCGCACTACACAAAGCGGCCATAGACGGGAATGCCTGCACTATCTTGCGACGGGTCTTGATACCCACCTTCGGCAGGGCTTCAATGAGTGCGTTCCTGTATTCCTGTGGCTTTGGTGAGCGTGGTCGTGGAACATACAAACGAGCGGTGTCGTCGTCAATCTTATCCATGATTTTACGCATCACAACAGCCGCATCCCACTTGTCTTCGATAAACACAGGTGGATAGCCCACCGCACACAGAGCCGCTACGAAGCCTGTCAAGACCTGCTCACTGACTCCTCTCTCCTCAACCTCTTGCTTGATGGCCTCATACGACTTGGTAACGACAAGATACGAATACTCTGCCTCCTCTCTCATTGCACCCAATTGTCTCAACCATCTGTCATCAAAGAGTGAGTCCATGAAGTCGTCCTCCTTTCGCTCAATGCTAATCGTGCCGCCTTTCATGTCGCCTTCACCTGTTGTCAAGTGTGCAACCTCAAATCCTAATTGACTGAAATAGCCTATCATCAGTGGGTGCTCTCTGTGGTCGATTCTCCTGTGCCTCGATAGCATCTCCTCAAGTATCGACTTCGATACCACATCTCGCATCACATTGTCCTCCTCCATTGCACGGAGCAAACCCAATTTGTTGCCAAGTGTCCCCTTCTCCAATAACTCAACCACCTTTGCGGGGTCGTCTTTTATCAAATCTAATCTCTTAATTCTCATCCTTTTTCCTCCATCGTCTCTTTACAATTTTGCGGGGTTTCATCTCGCCCATGTCAATGTATCGGGGACATATCTCACCGACACAGCAACCTTTGGCTTTGAGTGTTGAACAGTTTGGGAATGATACATAGCGTGGGTCATCGAACAGCGTCTTCATCTGATGTAACCTGTGCTCTTTGTTGTGTAAGTCCACATAGCCCATCCGTGTGCCTAACTCAACCCACACCTCCTCAAACGCTTCCATAGGCATTCCTATGGTCTTGGCGAATAGTGCCGAATATACCCTACTTGAATGACTTGGATTGCGTCGTTTCAATTCATTGGTCACACCCATGCACCTCTCCTCAAGGGAGGCTGTAAAGACCGCAGTCTCACTCGTCGCATCTGTGAATCCAAAGTCAGCGTCAATCACAGGTCGTATCTCGGTTTCGGGTTTGTGTAGTTTAACATCGAGAAGTTTGATGAGTTCGGGCAAAGTGTATCTCGTCCCTTGTATTTCGGGCAAATGGTATCGTGGTCGATAGGACATACCTTCGATGTCGTTATGCGACATTTCAGCAAGAAATCCCAACGGCACAGGCATTGCATGTCGTCCCGACTTCTTGCCATGTCTGTCGATATGTGGTGTGAATGGAAAACGGCACAGTCGCTTCGGGTCGCCTGTCGTTTGCTCATCGAGTGTATTGAGACCAAGCGTGCGCTTCAAGTGCGTCTGTGTTTGATTGACGAGTGTCTTGAGTGCTTCACCACTACCGTCACGGTGGTCGAATCTGAACCGTGTTGCTTTATGGACGATAAACAAATGATACCCCTTGGAACCACTGTATTGCACCCAATGGGCGACACCAATCTCTGTAAGATACTGCGACAATCTCTGTGCGTCAGCAAATGCGTTTTCGGGTTTGGTTGAATGGTCGAAGTCAAAGAATGTCAGCCCATAGATGATGGAGCGTGGAATCTGTTTGCCATTGTCAAAGACAAGGTTGTCGTAGCCTGCTGTGGATATGAAGCACGATGAATCACCCCACCAATCCTTGTAATGCTTGGCTACCTGCTCTGTTGCATAGACAAAGTGTTGGCGTGGATTACCAATTGCCCTCGGCCAATGATTGAAGCCCAAGTGCTCACTTAGAGCATCGACCTCATCATGCGTAAGCATGGTCTGTGTTTGACACCCACCTACTTAACTCCAATCGACTTCATCTTGCCAAGTATCGGGCTTGGGTGTGGTCTTGCTTGACCAATCAACATCATCCCACACCTGCTTCACCTTACCATGTAAGATACGATTTTGTCTGACTGCGAGTCGTATGCAACCATGTATGTCGGGCTGATTTTCAATCGTCCGATGAACCTGCGTGCGCTGTGGTTCTTGTCTTGGCCTGTTGTCGCTGTGTTGCTCATGTTTAACCGTAGGGGACTCCCCTATATAAGCGTTATCCTCAAAGTTATTCTTTTTGAGTCTCAATAACCTACGGATGACATCAAGCACCAAGTCCCGCCTCTCTGACGAATGTGGCTGTGTAAGGCGTCCTGTCTATGTTGCCACCCTCTCTGTTGTAGTCGAATGAAATCATACGACCCACGAATGTCTTGCTATCGGGCGTGCCTGTGAAATTGACTTCTTGATACTCAAACTCAACCAAAGCACCCGACAACAGTAACTCCTCCATGAAGGCTATGTCTGTCTCCTGTGTGTCTTTGAGGAACATACCCGTCAAGACAAACTCATCGTTTCTCTGTCCCATGTCTGTGACTTCGGGATATACCGCATCAAGGATTGGTGTTGATGTCAAAGCCGAAGTCCTCGTCCTTGAGAATGATGACGGCTTTGTCGATAGTGTCAGTGGCACTACGAGAGTCGCAGGCAAAACTTTGACGAGTGCCTTGGCAACGGGGCTAACGCTACCTGTGCTATCGGTGACGATAAGAGTCGCCATAAACTCACCCGCTTGAGCATAGGTGTGGTCTTGGAATACTGCTGTCCCGTTCACTCCTGTTGAACCATCCCCAAATGTGAACGCATAGTCAGTCAGTGTTGCACCTGTGTCGATGGCATATGAGTCTGAACCATCGAAGCGAATAGCCTGCCCTGCACGAACCATTGATGGCACAGCACGAAGGACTGCAACAGGTTCAGCCGCAGTTATTGTGACACGGATAAACTTGTTTGGTGTCAATACAAAGTCGCTTTCATTGTCGCTATCGTCCTTTGCGAACACTTTGATGTCGAATGTTCCACCCGCAGGTCTTGAAGAATATACATGCGATATGTCAAGTGTAACTGATGCCGCAGGCGTCTCAACAGGCATGAAGTCTGTAATAGTGCCATCACCTAAGTCCACTTTCAAATGTGTAATCTTCCTGTCGGGGTCAGTCGTATTACCTGCCAATCTCATAGAGACGATGTGACCAACCTTGGTAGTAAATGTCTGAATCGTAGTTTGACCAACGGTGGATGCCACCGACCCATTGAATGTGTTTCCAATAATCGTGTTGTCGGCTGTTGGCTTATGGTCGAAGAACACTTGATAGTTACGAATAATTGGTGTCTCATTCCAATTGATTGGATGTAGTGAAGGTTGTTCTGATGACGGGACGAAGAAATTGAAGCGGATAACGAACCCGTTATCAAGAGCGGTTTGAGGCAAACCTGTCAAATCAACCTCACCCACTCCACCCAAAAAGTCGGGGTCAAGGTTCTCAAATCCTGTTATGATTGTTGATGCCTCTTTTGCGATACCCGAACCCGCAGGTGGTTCAAGCAAAGTCACAGTGACTTTCATGCCTGCGCTTACATCTATGTTATCGGCTTCGATTAGCAAAGAGGTGTAACGAGCCAATCCTGAAGCAACGGCTGTTGCCTGTTGTGTCAGCGTATCAACAGTGAACGGTAGCATAGCAGGTGTTGGGATTTGACGCAAGATTATCTCATCGACTTGTAAATCAACAAGCGAAGTTTGGAATGCAGGGTTATCGGCACGAGTAAATCGTCCGCCTGTGTCTTGTTGTAGTCTTGGACTCATACTTGGTAGGTTTGGATAAAAGTCGCTTGCACCCGCCCATGTTCCATCGGTGGACTCCAAGAAGTATGCTTTCGTAGTCGAACCTCTGACTGTATCTATTGGAGTGCCGCTACTATCAAAATCGGCATAGATGTCGTCATCGACTTGAATCACAACGGAGGCTTCCTCCTCCTCAAGACCTGTGAATTGAGAATATACGACATTGATTGAGTTGATGAAGTTACTGAATGGCGTAGTATCTCCAATCCAAAGAGGCTCTCGGTTAGCAAATCCGAACACATTGCACGCTTTGATTTGAAAACCCCAAACGGGTTCCAATGCGCTGTTGTCTGTTCCAATTGTTTCACCATTGAAAACGCAGGTCATTCCACCTGCTGTAAATATGGCCCTAACGGTGTTGATGCCTTCATCATAACTGAAAGACGGCCCTTGTCCGAATCCTGTCCCCATACGACCAAAGCCTGCGTTTGATGGCAAAGTGAATGTTTCAGAGTTTTGCCATTTTGGGTCAGCCCAATGTGAAAGGCCACCCGTGAACCACACAGCAGGTCGATTCGCTATGAAGTTTGATGGATAAGGAGGAGTTTGACCATTATTCGGTAGCGGACTTGATGCGGCATCAAGCAATGCTTGACTTGAATTGATTGAGAAGGAGGCCCAAGAAGCACCAAAGCCTGCTGAAACAGGTGTTGTCGTAGGGTTAGAGCCTCCCGCACCTATGATAAATGGCTTCAAGGTGCTGGAAAATAGAACGCCTTTGTTGGTGATAGGAACCTCTGTTCCATCTTTTTGCTCAAATGTGTTTTCGTAGTATTGTCCTGTCACACCTGTGCCATTCCATAGAGGTTTGAATCCAAAGCCTGTATCTCTAATGGTTGTCCCATAAATCATGTGATGTCGTCCTAAGATGTCGTCAGCATCATTCATGTCAAACTCGATAATTGACAATCTGTTGTCTTTCTTTGGAATGAATGCAGTCATTTGCATATCGAGGAAAATAGGTGAACAGCCTATTTCAGACAATCCAATCTTTGTTGTTTCTTGTGAATGAGCGACAAAGTTACCCGATGATGGACTTGACCAACCAATTGAGTTAGGGAATAGAGAAGGTGACATAGACAATCGTGTCCCCAATCTTTCATGTGCAGGCCAACATCTGTTACGACCATAAGTCCATGTTGGAGGCTTGATGTAATCCCAAGCATGTCGTCCTGTGTTACCATCAATGTATGACCATAGCGGTGTTGATACTCCCCTCCAAGCCCACCTGTTTGGGCCACCTTGAGGCCCTTCATTTTGAGCAAAACCCTCCGTGATGTCTTGCCTAACACGCCATAGAGTGCTTTCCATGTTGGTGGCAATGTCTTGGTCGCTTTGTGGTATTCTTCCCGATTTACCTACACCATTGTAACGAAGACATAAGTCGTGTCCTAATGGAGCAGGTAATCTCAATGAACCGTTGCCGTTACTTACAATCGGCTGTGACGAGGGCATATTTTGAGCAGGTGCTACACCGAGAGTTTGAATTGATATTGACCTTGGCACAGGTCTATCTCCGATAAACTCGCCCGTTTCGCTAATCTGTGCGGCTTCGCCAAGGGTGATACGAGCAGGGTATGTATCATTGCTTGATGAAGCAGGTGGGACATTGTTGTCACCTTGATTCATACCACATTGAAATCCTGTTCCTATTCTGAATGCGGCCGCCACATTTCGTCCATGGTCGGTTGCTGTGGGCGTAGGTGTGAAGTCTGTGATTAACTGATATGGATTAAGGGCATGTGAAGCGTTTAATTTGCCTACGAGACCCATTTCCTCAAGATACTCTGTTTCAGCGACATCTGATGCAGTCGAACCTGTTGCATAGAAAGTTGTATTGAATCCTATTTCGGGGCCACCCATGCGCCCTCCTTGTAAGCGTGCTGTTGCACTAACTCCGTATGCGGCTGTAACTTTCAAGTTACGAACATTGAATGAATATCGAACATGATTTGCCGTTGGTGTGTCTGTCTCAACCTTCGATACAATCCACCAACCGTTACAGTCCATTCCACCGACTGTATCTCCACCACGACTCCCATTGTTTGTCGGGCTACGACGGTTGTCAAACCGTGAACCCCAAATGTTCTCCGACTCAATTGTCATAGCAGTTCCACTACCTAAGACCCCTGTTATACCCGACAAATACACAGCGTCACCCACTTCAAACAATGTGGCTCCATGTGGCTCTGTTCCTGTGCTTGAAGGGGTATTGACATCAATAGTCATGAGACGCTGACCTTGAGTTCCCGCACCCGCAGGTGGAGTATTGTGAACAGTCTCAACAACAGCAATCGTGTCGATTACATTTTTTCTTGTGTTAGGTGGGACTTCAAATCTAAGAGGTTTGTTTGTCCGTGTGTGGTCAGCCAAGACAGCGTTAGTCCAATTCGACCCCTGTGCTCTTGGTGCTATGGGGCCTTGCACGAAGTCAAAGTATGGATAAATACTTGCAGGTGTAAGGTCGGATAAATCCTCTGAACCTGTTTCAGCAATACCACTTTCACCATTCCAAGTCATGTAAAGAGTATCTGTGTTTTTACCACCTACGGTTCTTGATGCGTCATAGACATAGGGGATGATAACCCCATTGTTGAGGCTGTATGTCCCGTCTTTCAAGAATGCCGCAAGTGCCATCGACATACGATATTTTGGTGGAGGGCAGTCTGATGAATCTTGTGAAGTCCATTTTGCTTCAAGTATTTGAGTAACCGTTGGTGCATGAGTGTTGCCGATGTCTGATGCTGTTGCCCTGTTGTAACCGAGTAAATGGTCTCCGCTATCTCCCACTTTTTTGTAAATGATTGTTGCTGAATCAGCACCTTCGGGGTCAGAATCGTAACGAGTGATTCCATTCTTGTGCCATTGTTGGCCGCCCCATAGAGTCTGTGCTCCCGATATATCCTTTGAGAATTGGTTGTTATCGAGCATCATTGGCATAAAGACCGTTGCACGATAAGGTGAAGGCTGTGGTAGCAAAGCATTGTTTGTTGCATCGACAGGATGTCGAGGGTCATTGTTGATGATGGGGTTTTGCACGAATGTCGCAGGTGAAGAATGAACAGTATCAAACATCTTCTGTGGGACAAAGGCCAATTTTTGTGCATCGTTAGCGGCCCCGATGTGCCTATATGTGTCGATAGTCTCTGCTAACTCCTGTATCGTCATGAAGATGGGGTATGGCCCACCTCTGTGGTCTTTATGCCCCCCGTTTGCATTGAAATTAGATACATTGCCTGTTAGTGTATCACCGTTAATATCGACAAATGGCATGACATCTTGGCCTGCACCTGTGCCTTTACAATTTGTAGGTGCAACCAATCTGATGGGAGTCTTTGTTCCATCAGCGTGGTTTATCGTGCATGTGGCATTCAGTGTCCCCGAATTGGCTATTGTAATCGTAGGTTCTGTCCCCGATACATCTGTCCCATCATCATTTATTGCTTCAACACGAATACCTGCTTGCACTGATTCATCATCTGATGAGACCGTATCAGAACCAAAATTGGTTCTAAACAACACAGGGTCACAGGAGATGCCGAGAACACCGTCGTCCTTGATGTGGATAGGCCACCATCTCTGTAACTCGGCAAGGTCATTCTTGACACGACTAAACTTGTGTGCAGGTTGCTTCTTGAATGATGCCATCAAATCACACCCCTTGAACCTCTTGATACAGAGCGGTTGAGTGCCTTTGGTAACTCTGACATGAGCATAGCCCTTACCTCCCCTGCTGTTAGTCGGGCATCACCGTTTATCACGATATTGCCTATCGAGATGCCACCACCGAGACCTGCGGAGTGCATGATTTGAACACGCTCCGTAGCCTTGTCGGCTCCAAGTGGCACGACTGCCTCTGCACCTGCTTCACCGATTAGAGCAGGTGTAGGGCTTGTTACAATACCACCATTAGATAATCCGACCATATCCATAAGTCCGCCTGTTATGCCACTTCCTATCTTACCGAAGCCCAAGGAACCACCGATAACGCCAAGACCACCACCCACCACACCAAACAACCCGCCAAGACCACCACCAAGACCCATCATGGCTGTTCCAAGCGCACCAAGGGCGGCATCTTTGAGACCTTGACCGACACTTGCGATTGCGTCAGGTATATCGCCAATCCTACCCGACACAATAGCCATGATGACACTTGCTATGCCTTGAAGCACTTGCATTATTCCCGCCAATAATTGTAAGACAGGAGATAGGATTTGCATTAGGATAATGAAAGCCTGTGCTAAGATAGTGACAATTGGTATGACAAACTTGAGCGCATTGATGAATGCAGGCAAAGCATCAAGAGCCATTGGAATGATTTGCTTTAGTGCTAATCCGATTTGAATTGCCAAGTCCTTGAACAGTGGTAGGTTTTCTTTGATTGCATCGGCTATTTCATCTTTGAAGGCGGCACTTATTTCCATTAGCATATCGACAAATGGCTTACCAATTGTCAGCATTGATTCTTGAACAGCCGATACGAATAGGAAAAACGATTCTTTTGCTGAACCGAGTGCGTCGTCCTGTCCTTGAATACTGCGTGTGAATTGCGCTGTTGCATCCGTCGCATTCTCGTTTTCTTTAACGAGGGCGTGAAATGACTCTCTCTGTGTAAGCAAAGATGCGATGGCTGTTCCACCACGCACACCGAAAATCTCCAAGACTTGAGTCGTGGTTGCACCCGATGAAGCCAATTGGTCAAGCACTTCACCAAGGCTCGTGAGACCCGTCGTTTGTTGCTCGACAGTCTTAACCAAGTTCTTCGACTCCTCATCTAACTCCTTTTCCTTAACAGTAAGAGCCGTCAATGACCGATTGGCTTTTGCACGCTCTAAGTCCAATTCCATTTCGTTAAGGCGGAGCGAGTCATTCACTTCGGTGAGTCTTTCAATTTGTTTTATTTCTTGGTCTGTGAGGTTTCTATTCTGTCTTGCGGCCCTTGCCCTAATTTGCTCGATAGCCAAACTGTTCGCTTGCTGTTCGATTGACAAGTCAGTCAATTGACCGTTGAGCATCCTTATCTCATCCGATAGGGCTGTGGTCTGTTTCTTGGTTCTGTCTAACTGACCTGTGACACTTTGAAGTGCGCTCTTGGCTGATTCACCCGCAGGTGACAACACTTGAACGGTCAATCCCAAATCATTGATTGCTCTTTGAGAATCGAAAGTCGGTTTCAACAATTTGTTAATTGACATACGCAAACCTGTTCCCGCTACGGTTCCACGAAGACCTGCGTTACCAAGAGCACCAATAGCGGCCGCAGTCTCCTCGATGGCGAGACCTGCGCTGTGAGCAACAGGAGCGGCAAACTTCAAACCTTCTCCGAGAGATACAATATCGACATTTGACCGAGTGAAGGTTCGTGTAAGGACATCGGACACATGCTGTAATTGGTTCATCTCCATACCGAATGCTTTGACACCTGCAATACCGATACTCGTCGCAGTTTGAATATCGACACCACCTGCGATAGCAAACTTAACGAGGTTTTCCAACGCCTTATCGCTAATCATCTCATCAGCATTTACACCTGCAATAGCAAGCAGGTTAGCCGCTTCACCGACTTGGGAGGCTGTGAAACGAGTCGATGCACCAATTCTCTTAATCTCTGTGTCAAGGTCTGTCATCTCGCCTGCTGTTACACCGAGAATAGCACCCGTCCTTGCTAATGTGTCATTGTATTCAACATACAATTCAGCCGCCTGCTTAATGAATGTGGCCGCACCTTTAGCCGATAGTGCGATTGCTGACAAAGATGCGGTTGTAAGACTCGTCATACCACGAGCAATGGTTCCAAATCGTGAAAACGCTCCACCTGCCGCATACATCGACTGTGAGACACCCGCCATCCCTTTGCGGAAGTCTTTATCCTCAAGGCCCAAGAATACGGTTGCCTCGTGTTTTGTATCGACCATAATCACCGTCTCCTAAGCCTATTATGCGTTGCTTGACGCTGTGATTGTTCGACTTGGTTATTATGCCTGCGGTTCGATTCCGCAAGCGCACCGAATAGAAATGCTCGGTCTCGTATATCCATCTCACGCCATTCTTGAGGCGTCATAGAGAGTTCCTTCATCAAGTGAAATAAAAATTGCCCCTCGTCTGATTCAGCGAGGGTCATTATTCCCCCAAGACTCCACCGCCTTGTGTAGTGCCAATGGCGGCAGTTATCTTGTTCGATAGTTTGGCGAGTGTTGTCAAAGGTAACTGTTTGAGTTTAGCCCATGTGACTGTCTTGTCACATTTATTCATCATCTCACAAACCATGAGCAAACCGATACGCTCGGTCTTTTCGTCAGCATCAGTGACACCGTGTAGTTCGGGATGTGCCTTCAATGCTTGATATTCCTGTGCCGATAAGGGCTTGATGTCGATTGTATCAACGCCCAAACCCATGTCTGAAACATTTACTGTGATTGCTTCGCCTGCTTGCTCTATTGCCGTGTCTAACCATGTCATTGTGTGCCACCTTACTTATCGTCGGGTTTTGGTTGGGTTACTTTGGGTTTCGATTTCGTTTTCTTGGTTGATGCGTCCTCCTGTTCACGCACCCACTCTCGCATATCGAAGCCAATACCAAGCAACCCTTCGGGCCACTCGGTTGGAATTGCTTTGCGTGCTTTCTTGCACATTTCTTGAAGCAAAGATAGGTTCTGTCTTGTCATCGAATCACTCCGCTAAACATAGGACAAAGTTACAAGCCGCAGTATCGGCCTGCAATGTAATGTGAGTTATTGGTGGCTGACTCGTATCGAATCGGATAGCAAAGACGCTGTTGGGTGCAATCCTAAGAGTGCATAGGTCAGAACCCGATTGAGCCTGTTGAAGTGTGACTGACACAAAGTTTGTTGCATCACGGTTCTCAAAATAGATACCATCGGCCTGTCCGAATCCGAAAGAAGTGGTTGCATATTGTGTTGCTCCTGTTCCTACGCTACCTTCAATCTTGAGTGCGTCCCCCGAAGTGAATGACTTTGTGCCACTCGATTCAGAGAATCCTGTTGCACCATCACCTGCGTCTTGCGAGAATGTAACTGAAAGATTGTTGTTGCGAGCCATCTAATCACCTCAAGCGTCCCTTGAAAAGTCAAGTCCTTCAAAGGATGCGTTAATCATCAACGCTCCCTCTGAACCTGCCTCAACACCTTCGACTGCCATGTCTGTGAGCATACAGCCGCTTAGGGTGTATGAGTTTGCTCCTGTGTTGCCATCATTGTCAAAGACGATGTCAAACATTTGATTGGTGTTGAAGTATGTGTAAAGAGTGCTGTCAGACAGTCCCCAAGCCTTCTTGAGTGTCCCCGATACAGTTCGTAGCCCACGAGTCAAAGAAGTGCTCTTGTTGCTGTTCAATTCATTGTATCGGCCTGTTGCTACTGCCAAGGTGAAATCACCCGACACGAAGCCTACAAGGCTTGAAGATACAGTTATTTTAGCGGTCACTCCTGTGAATTGGTGAACGGTCATACCTAACCCTGTTGTCTATATGGTTCTTAACATTCACCCTCGGACGCAAGGTCTGTTAGGACGGATGCCGACTGTTTGATTTCTTGTCGAAGTCTGTTTTCGTAGGCCATTCTGATTTGCTCATCTGTGATTCCCAAATGTGCTACTATCAAATCGACTGTGGTGAGCAGTTTGAGGTTTGCTCTGTCATCTTCGGTCAGCATCAATGCTTGCTCTGCGGTATCAATCCATCTCTCATTTGTATTCATTTTCATATCTCCTTGATTGCCTCTGTGGCGATTATTTGTATTTGAGGGTCTGTAAGCGTCTCTATGGCTACGAATTGACCTTTGGTATGCTTTGATACCTTGAGGTCATTAGAGGCCGTTAGAAGGCTTAGAATCGTTTGTATCGTATCTGTGAATGCTATCGTGAATGGCTCACCTGTGAAAGTGGCTTCAATTGGAGTCCAAGAGCGAGTCGTTTTGGCTCCCCAATGACCTGCCCTAACCTCTGACTTCTTATCGAGCGTCATAACCACATAGGGCGCATTAGCGACCTTCATTTCCATTGCACACGACATCAGAACCGACTTGTCGATGACGGCTTCGCTTGTAGCGACTTCATTGTCAAACATTGGGAATACCAAGTGTCCGTCTTTTGTTGGTAAGACATTGCGGTCGGGTATCGTCATACAATCCTCCTCATCAGCAGGCATTATCTCCGCACCACCATTCGATTTCGTGCTGATTACGATAGGCTCATTTGCCTCTGTCGTCAAACGCACGGTATCACCTCTTGATTTACTACGGACGAGGTTGCATAACTCCTGTGGATTGCATACAATCACACAGGGTTGTTTGACCTTCAATCCTTCGATAGGATAACGGTTGATGAACGCCATCAGCGTCTTGCCTGTATTCATAGTCCAACACGAAGCCCCTTCGGGTTCAAAGAGGATTCTAACGGGCAACGGAGGCGTGTCTAACGCCAACATTGACAGGAATGACGCAAGACTCGTGCCGTTTGCTTCGACACGAGCGGAGCGTGATACCTTTGAGTTTGGTGTCAGCATACCCCCAAAGGGGTAGCCCACCTACTTAATCGGTTCAGAGGAAAACCATAAACTCGCCTGCGAAGTATTCAAAGTCGATTGGCTCTCCATTGTGTGTGACGGAGTAAATCGTAACCCAATTGTATTCATTGAATAATTCCATGATTTCTTTCTCGACACAGTCGATGCGGGATGTGCTCATGCTTGCGGTAGTGGATGAATGATTGTTCCATCCATCATGGGTGTGTCCGTCAATTTCAATCGTCTCGGTTAGGTGTGCGTTTGGTGTGTTGTTCGCCATGTTTAGTCGTAGGGGGTTCACCTATATAAAGCCACCGCCTATATATCATCATATGCGTCGGGATAGGCAAGCCACACCTTTTGCGGGTATTTGGTTCGACCATCGAGAGATGCGATTCGGACTGAACCTGCGTTGAAGAATAAATGCGGCTTCTTGGCTAAGTGGTTCGATAACCTGTTCATCTCAAATGGTTGGTTAGGTAACGAGAGAATCTGTCCTGTGGAAATAGGTTCACCGTCGGGGAATACTGCGCCCGCTTCAATCAATGCGGCCCAAAGACGACGAACATTGCGACCATCGGATTTACCAAGTCGCCCCTTGCGTCTCTGACCGTATTTGGAAGAAGGCACACGCTCCTCGTCAGTTCTCTCCGTCATCACCGCTCTCCTTGGGTTTCACAATGAGCATTCTTTGGGGTTTTGAAATCTGTGTGCGCTTGATGGCTTCGGCTACATCATCGGGTAGGATAGGGAGAACCCTATCGACTGCGGCATTTGATAGTGACACCATCGTCCCGAATACGGTAGGTGGCACGAGTTTTTGCACTTCGGTTGGAATGTATGACCGTCGAGTTTGCTCTCTCCATTCGACTGACCAATTTTCAGTCTCGGTTTTGCAGTCTTCAACCTTCATTGAACGGTCAAACACCTCGGTCTTGATATGTTCGTCGATAACCTTCTTGCGCTTGTCAAGCATTTGCTTGCTTGCTTTGATTGTTGCCAATTCATTCAACAAGTCATTCAAGTCAGCACCCAATGTTGGAGTTAGCATATCCCATGCACCGTTTTGCATCATGTCTTGCGCCTTCGGACATATCGGAGTGTAAGCACACCATTGACAACCTTTGCCGATTGTTGCAGGCACTTTTGAGGTGTCTGTGCTATCGACGGCCATAATGTTCTCGTATTGAGAGTGGAGCCAATCTTTGAAAGTCTCAAGTCTCTCATCAGTCCAAACGGTTGTCACCGTTCCATGCCTCTGTAAGTCAAAGGTGAATTGTATGGGTCGGTCGGGCCATAACTCACGAGCCACACAAAGATAGATTGCGGCCTGTATAGAATTGTCAGCCTCGGCCTGTGTAATGTCAAGCCGTTGTGTTTTGTAGTCAATGCACTCGATAGTGCCATCCTTGTGTTCGATAATAAGGTCAATGAAACCAAGCACGGGGGTGCCTGTCCTCGATAGGATATATGGTGCGTCATGACGACCGAATTGCATCTCCACATGGAGAGCACGGACAGGGTCTCGACCTCTGCGGTCGAACCAACGCTTGAGCATCCTCTTGCCGTCTTCATAGAAGTCAAAATCGACCTCACGCTTGGCATTGACTTCTTTGTATAGAGTCATCAATCGACCGAATGATGGCTTGGGTGTCTTGCCTGTTTTGGGGTCGGGACGACGCCATTCCTCAAGGGCATCGTGAACATTATTCCCCATGCGCCCTGCTTGGCTATTGTCTCTGTGGTTGCCTATCTCCTTCAACGCTTGAGCGTCAGCATTGGGTTGCTCATAGTGCAGGTGATATTTCAAGTAACATTCCTGTGCAGTTTTGAGCCTCGATGCGGAGATGTAGGGGACTTTCATTTAGGATTCCTCATAGGGTGCTTGCTTTATCAACCGCTTTCCAAAAGCGTTCTTGGGTTGGATTCTCCAATCTGAACGGCTTGCAGGCACGGCTTTTCTTGATATGAGCAAAGTGTCGGCTCTCGACCTCCCCCTTAACTGTGCGCTGTTGTTGAGTCATCTCGACTATCCAATCGAATAGGGGGTCGGTCATGTCGGGGCGACCTGCCGCCAACACGACACGGTTCTCGTTTGGTGTGCCGTAGTTTTCAGTCTTGGTCTTGAGTAGGACAGTCGATAGGAAGTGGTAGTTATACATCTCACCGCCAATCTTGAGTCTCTCGTATGGTGAATAGAATAGTTTGTTGATTACCTTGTAAGCGTGCATCTGACCCTCTGCATAGGCAGGTAATGTTTTCTTGCCCTGTGAGATAGCCTCCTGTTGCCGTGAGAGCAGTAATTCACCCTCTGACTTGCCATGCACGCTGACAGCATAATGCTCACGACAGGAGAGGTAGTATGCACCTTCATTCTCCATGACCATGACACGCACACCGTCGGGGTGTTCCTCTTGATGTTGTCTCATCAAATCAATGAAGGCAAGTGAAATGTCATTGACTTCATCGGGTGTTCGACACACCTTGCGTAGGATGCGTGAGCGGAGATTGGGCGGCACTATGTCGTCACGAGCGACAAGGTCAGCCTGTCCTTCAAGGTCACAGTCGATAATACACATGAGTGCCTCATCGGGCTTCACATTAGCCGCATAGTGCGAGAAGAATGTCAAACCCCATGTGGATTTACCTGCACCGCTAAAGCCTTGCAGTTTGATATGTCGTGGTCGATTCTTGACCATTGATTCTCCTGTGTCACAGGATGCAATCAAATCAGCATAATGTTGAGACTTCTTTTTTCGTGCCATGCACAGACTTTGCACACCCACCTATTTAAGCGGGGTTATCATCATACATAGCGCATGTGTATTTCGACACGAATGTCTTGTCGCCCTGCTTCACGAAGGTCTCTGATAAGCATACGACACGATTCTTTGTCAAGGCAAGCCATTGACATTTCAAAGCCGTCTTCATCGGTGTAGGTAACAGTCCATTGTCTCTCCATGTTTGAACGGAGGGGTCACACCTATATAAAACATTCTCTCAAAGGTGAGGGGCGGGGGCAAAACCCCTAACCCCCTGCGCCCTCATGAGTAGGTGGAGCATCAGAGCACCTTAGTCGTATCATGGAGTGATAACGACGGTGAAAAAGCAAGGCGACAAAAGAGAAAACAACAAAACTCCTGTCTATGCTCTGATAACTCCGTGTTCAATCCCAATCGTCATCCCATTCTTCGTCGTCACCGTCAGTCCAACCTTCGTCGTCACTTTTGGCGACCGCTTCGACTTCGGTTTTCGTTTCAGTGGCTTCGTCGTCAGAGCCTTCGTCCTCATCATCGAGGTCGATAGTTTCCACATTGGTATTGAAGTAGTCAGAGGCATTGTCCTCGGAGTCGTCACCCGATTTTGGAGTTTCGACTTTCGGAGGAGCAATGACCACGAGTCCAACCGCACACTCGATTGTAGCCGATAGGCCGTATTGGTCAGACATAGAAGTCGTCACAAGAGCCAACACTTCGGAGTATTTGCCGAAGCGGTTTGCGGTGTCAGTGTCACAGAGAGCATTGAGCATCAAGCCTTCGCCCGATTCGATTGCCTCAAGTGTCATTGTTGAATCGTCTTTCAGTAGCATCTTGCCGAATGAGTTACCTGTCTTGGATTGCTGAACCCCTGCGTAGGACACAGTAGCCTCGACCAAACGGTAGTCGTTTCGGTTTCGTGAAATGTCATTTTCCAATTCAGCAATCGGAGTAATGTCGTAGGTGTCACGAAGTAATTGAGAACGGTCTCCGTGCTCGTATTCTTCTTCGGTGAAAACAGTCATGCCCGACAGTGGTCTCAAGTCGAGAATCTCCGTGTCGAGGTTCTTGCATGAAATGGAAGCCGAGTATGTGAGTCCGCCAACAAGGTCGTCAGCAAGTGAAGCATCTTCATCCCACAGAGACATCTTGAACAGAGCGGAGTCCATGACGGAGTCGCCATCTTCGATGATTGCTTGACCAAACACATTTGCCATTGCACGGCCTGTTCGGGTCATTCTTGAGTCCACTGACCATACATCTAAATGTGCGACAAATGACTTTTGTCGAAGCATTGCTGAAAGGTCAGTTAATACGCAGTTTGCTACGAAGCGTTGAGCGTTTGAGTTTTTCATGCCACCCAATTCGGTAACAGTGTCTTTCAGTTCCTTTGCTTTGCGACGATAAAGAGCCACCACAGGTTTTGCATCTTGGAATATCCCATTTTGAATACCCTTGTCGATGAAAGGTTGTAGTCTGCTCTGCACGCTCTTTGGTAGGTTTTGATTAGCCATGTCCCTCACTTACAATCCCCACCTATATGAAGCAATAAGTTCAAACCCCTTCCTCATCAAGTCTGTTCAATTGGGCCTCCATCATGGCCTCCCATAGGTCATCGTCTTCCAATTCGGCTGACTGCGAGGCTGTCTTGATTGCCTCCTTGACTTCTCGACGCTTCTCCAATGCGGCTGTTGCACTGTGTTTGGCAGAGAACCAAGCATCACCTTTGAACAGGGCGGGACGATGTTTTGAGTCCTTGCCGACAATATCCCAAAGGAGATTACCTTTTCCTGTTGGTCGGAGATACGATGGCAAAAACAGCGACCGCCAAACCTTTGCTTGGTCTTTCGACATACAGCCTATCGAGCGCAGTAGGCCCGTGTCTTGTCCCTTGAGAGCGAATGCTGAAATCGCAGGTTCGGCTTTTGAAATCACATCTGAAAACTCTTGGGTCAGAGTGGATAGGTTGTTGGATGCGGCCTCGACAAAGAGTGGTGCGAGAGCATAGTCGTCCATGAGACCCTCACGGGCCTTGACGAGTTTGTATGATTTCTTGCCACCACCACGACCACCACCACGACGAGCAACCTCAATCAGCCCTGCATCTTCAAGTGTAGGTAGGTGCTTCTCCTTGAGTGCGTTCTTGGTAATTGTAAATGCGTGTAGTCCAAGCCATTGGAGAATGTTGTCCTCGGTCAAAGGACGCTTGGCCTCTGACATGGCGTTCATTTGTTGATATACCGTCCAAGAATCATCGGGGACACCCGACAGACTTGCTCTCAAAACAAGGTCACAAAGTAGTAGTCCTATCACATTGTCTTCGACAGAGGAGAGCAAAAACTCATTACCGTTCTCATCTGTTTGCACGACACGCTGATGTTGATGCAACAAAGTAACTGCATCAATGATTGACAGAACCTTGCCTATGTCACGCTGATGTTGAGCGTTACGAGCAGGGAAAAAATCAACCATCAAGGGAGCAAAGATGTTACGGACACGATGCCGCTTGAGAGATAACATAGCCGCTTGAAGCATTTTCAAATCGGGATGCACTGTGAATTGTTCGGGTCTTGCTTTGGCAAGCAAAGCGTTCTTGACCACAGAGCCAACCTTCTCGACTGTGGTATCGGGTGTCATAATCAATTGACGGGTGATTTGCTCTTGCTCACTTGGATTGCGAGTGGTCAGTGTGATGAAACTTGGACGACCTCTGATGATGAAGTCCCTTGTCTCTATTTCGCCCGATAACTCATTCTTGATTGGAGTCTTCCAAACAAGTTCATCATCGTCACCGCTCATAATCGGTTTCATCTTTTTGATGAATGCAAATGACTCGTCCTTCTCCAAGACTACGATACATCGACCGTCCACATTGACGATGAAGTTACCGTCCTCATCGACCTCGTCGTAGTCGTATTTCAGAGCCTCCTTTGATGCACCTGCAAGAACCATAATCATGCTCTTTGGGAATCCATTACGAGCAGTCAAAGTCATGTAGGTCTTACCACTTGACGACTGCCCTATCATCTCAAGGTTGAGTGGGTTGTCAGTCTTACAGGATAGGAATACGAGGAATGTCAGTAGCAGGTTAGCATCGTCACCTACAAACGGTGTCTCACGGCTCTCGTGGAGAATCTCGTTTATCTTGTCAAGCAAATGACGCTGTCCCAAGAATGACTTGATTGTGTGCTCGTCAATGTCACCGTAAGTCGATGATTCACCTGTCAGAGATTCTATTTCAGCCTCCTTCTTGTCAGCGACAGTAGCGACAACATAAGTGCCTTCACGGAGAATGACGCCTGCCTTGAGGAATGTCTGTTTGAAGTTTTCAATATCGTCCTTGTCATCACATACTGCTTTAGCCATACGAGCAATGCTGTGTTGTGATAAAACATTGACCTTGCCCTGTGGCTCACCATCGACCTCGGCTGAAAACTCCATGCGCCCTTTTGTTGAAGACAAGAAGGTCAGACGAATGTCATAATCACCAATTTCAAACAAAAAGTCAGACGATGATTCAGTCGATTGGTGGACTTGAAAGTCGGGGTTCATAGCAACCACCACGAGACGCCCACCGTTATAATCGTCTTGGTTAGAATACCTATCATTTACACATACACAATAAATTATATGTGTGTCTATATGACCCTAAGTCTGTTTCAATCGAAAGTAGTAACCCCCCATAGGGGGGTTAAAGATTCAGACTTTTTCGCAAAATCAAAGGTGAAGTGTTTGAAAACCTATATGCGTTCCAAACCTTCATGTTCTGTTTTGCCGAAAAGTCTGTTGAATTAAATGGGGAGGACGCCATCTCCGCCCGTGCCATGCGTAGCCATGACAAGGCGGGCATTCAGCAACATGGGCTTATGGTGTGCCATGCGCTGTGTCGGGGGTTGAGTCGCTAAACCCGTGTCCCCTGCGCCATAGACCTCTCCTCGCATCTCCACAGTTAAGGGCCTTTGAGGCATACCCCGCTAAAGGTATGGGTCTCCTCCATGTAACCCTACGGGTCACTCCTATATAAAGATAACTCACAAAACTTTAGAAGGATAAGTCCGAAGCGAATCTCAATGTCGCTACCAAGTCGGCAGGTTGCCTGCCTACATCCAATGTCATAGCCGCACCGTTTGGTGTCATCTCCCACGATACTCTGAATATCCTGTGCCTACCTGCAATACCCATAGAAGCAAACTCCATCACATCACCTGCATAGATGTCATACCTTTCGGGTAAGCCTTCAATGACAAACTGCTCCTCTGTGCGTCCATTGTTTGACAGCATCAGTTTGGCAAACTGCTCGGCCTGTTGATTGCTCGTAACTGACTTTTCATTGACGACTCTATGCACAGGTCGTCGAGGAAAATTAGGGTCGTCCACAGGTGGGAATGTGAAGTCGATACCTGCTGTGCTATTCTTCACGACTACGACATTGAAGATACTCAAGTCACCCTTTTGACGCTCGACTGATGTCGGATAGAAGTCTTGAGGTGTGTCTGTCCTTGGCATACGACCTGCAACCAACGGGGTCAAGTCTGTGTCATCAACCTCCTGTAACTTGCGTAGGTGAATGTAGCCACGCTCGTCAGCATATATCGTCATCGGTGTGGGTGCAATGTTGATGAATCCGAGAACAGTTTGGATTGCCGCTAACCTTGTCTTGCCTTTGAGTGTGATTCCCGAAGGAACGGTAACACGACTCTCGGTGCTAATGCGCCCGATAGGGGGAGCGTAAGATGAACCTGCGATAACCGATTTGATAATCGAAGCGGCATCTCCCTTGACGACTATGTTCTCATTGAGTATCGTTTCATTTGACAAGAATCCAAGTGAGTCAAGGCAAGTCAATGTGATTTGGTCTGTCGTTTCTTCTATGTCTGATACAAACCCTGTGAATATCAGAGGCGGGTTAGCCCACCGTCTTGGCGTTGCATACACTTGCACAGTGTCACCAATTTTTGCTACGGATGCACGCCTACCACACACAGAGGATATTGCGACCGATAACTGTCGTGGTGCATTCAATTGATGTGTCGCTGATATTCCCAACACTCCTCTCAACGGTTTGGAGCCATTCAAGACAACAGTCGGTGCTTGCGGTGTTGCCTCATCTGTTGAGATTGGCCCATACACATTACGAAACATAACTTGTCTCGACCTAACGAAAAAGGCACGGTGAGGCCATCCGTTACGGAGTCCTGTCAGTCTCATGCTTCTTGGCCTGTTGGTGTATTGCAGTCCTTCGGGGTTGAATCCGCCATCGGAGAATCCGAGGACACCGAGATTGAATGTTGGAGAAGGGAGGATGGTCTGTGGGTAGTTACCTTCGGTTGGCCCTGTCGTGAAAGCGAAACCTCCACGAGGGCCACCTCCCCTACGGCTTACGACATCATACCTGTCGGGGAATGATGATTTGCCACTGTAATGATAACCAAACCCTACGGTTGATGGAGTGAGGTCTCCATGCAAATGTGGGTCAAATGGCTTTGGTGTCGATAGGCTCGTGTAGCAGGTCGTGACTGTTTTGTCGGGAACCCACCCACCTACCTCGTTTGGGAATGGTATCAGCCCAAGACCGAAGTCGGATGGAAAATGAGCAGGTCTCTCCATCAATTCTTTTTCATCAGCCCTTGCATCCAAGACAGGGACATCAATTCCCCTGCGTATGCTCTCCTTTCGTGACTCCGCCCATGTCGTAGCGACGAACCTTGCGATAGCCGTTCTTGGCTTTCTTGGGTCTTGCCCTAACCGCTCGGCTTCATCAAGAAGCACCTTGGGCGGTGTGATTATCATTGGGTCATCAACAGGAGCACGGACTATGCGAGAATAACGCTCGGCTTCGTCGCCCATGACCTGTTCAAGGCCAATCGGGTTATTGAATCTCGTGTGGGTTGATTATTGGCGCAAATGGCCCTACACCTTGAGCGACTGCTAAGGCATTGTTTTCGGGTTCAACATCGAGGTTCGCCAAAACAATGTGCTCGACAACCCTACGAAGTAACGGTGTCTGTCTCAAATCGAGTTCAAGGCTTTGTCTATGTGCAATTGGGTTTTCCATGTTATCACCGTGTAGGTCACACCTATATTAAGTTATCTCCTATAACTGACGCTTTAGCCATCTCGGAGCATCCTGTATGTTGTCCCTAAACCAAGACGGTATCAAATGTGCGCTGTTACGAGCAAACCGTTGCCATGCCCCATCGAGAATGAATAGGTGGCCTACATCTTCGGGCGTCCTAACCACACGCCCTGCGCCTTGCACGATTGACAAGGCGGTCTGCAATTGATACCATTTTTGACACGGAGCCGAGCAGGTGAACCCTGCTCCACACAATTCTCCACTATACTTTGACGGAGGTTCATACGGGCAAGATGGGGTGTCCTCGTGTATCTTACGCCATGCGAGTTCATCTTGCATCATGCGCTCACCAATAACAGGGTCATTGGTTGGCAGATATGGCACTTTCAAGATACACAAAAACTCCGCTAATTTACCTTTGAAATCGAACCCCTGCGTTACATATGTCGATATGAGCACGAGGTCATCTCTGTCGCTTGTGAAAAACTCATTCAGCACTTCATCCCTTGCTCTTGAGTTTGAGTCGTGTGTTCTAATTCTGTCTCCGTGACCAAGTTCAATCAAACCTTCGACCACCTGCTTTCGTATCGCATGGCTATGTGGTAGGATAACCCCTCTCTTGTTTGGAAACTGTTTGAGGATTACATCTAACGCTTTGATTTGTTTTGGAATCGTATGCTTGCGTTTGGCCCACGACATAGAGCCACATGGAACATAGTGAACATTGAAGTTTTCCTGTGGGAATGGCGACTTGGTTATGTTAATGTAAAGCGTCTTTTGGTCTTCAAGACCAAGGCCATGTAGGAATGTTTCAATGTCGAGTATTGTAGCGGAGAGCATGATTCGTTTTTTCGATACGGATTCAAGAATCTCTGCCGCATACTCTCTGACCCTTATCGGCTTCAATATGAGATACTCGCCCCATTTATTCTTCTCAAATGAAACATGAACATTGCTCGGTCGATGAAGAATCTCCAAAGCCGTTTGAAGTTTAGATACTGCTTCACGGATAGCCTCGATTTCTTTTTCAGTCGTCTCCATGCCTAACCCTGCTTCGGCTTTGGCAAGAGCGTCTTGAGCCAATTGCTGTCGCTCTTTCAATTCCGCTCTCCAATCCTTTGAGGTTAGATGAGAAGGGAATCGTCCCTTACCAAAGACTGTTTGCCATTCCTTAGCCGACAACCTTACCTCCAACAAATCGTGAATGAATCCCTCCATATCATGTGCCTCGTCAATGATAGCAAACTCCCTTTGGTCGAAGTTTGTCATACCACGAACAGCACGAAACAAATACGCAGGGTTAGACAGAGTAAGCCTTGCGTCCTCCGCTTCAAATCTCTGTTCGTAGTAAGGACAAGGTTCTCCTCCATCCTCCTCACGCTTACTGTGCTTACATGAACCCGATGTCTTTGTCCAACAGGGCGCACCCTTGGCCGTCCCCGACCGAACCCAACAATCGAAGTTTGACCTACCTCTGACTTCTTTGAGCCTGTGAGAGTAGTCCTTTTTGTATTGCTCTGTCAAACCGAGAGATGGAGTCAGCAGGTATGCTGATTGAAACTTATGTTGTATCGTCATGGCGATTGGTGATTTACCAATTCCTGTCGGTGCTTGAATTACGATATTATCGAAGTCATCATTCTCCAAAGCCCAATATGCAACAGACAGTGCATCATCTTGGTAAATACGAGGAGACGGGTGAGGGAAGTGTGGTTGTATCTCATCCCATTTGTTAGGCAGTTTTGCCTTGGATGGAATGTTAATACGGACTACTGTCATATACCTAAAAGTGACACCCACCTATTTCAATACCGTGAAAAGAGCCTTTTGCATTATTCATTGTATGTCCGAAGTGTGCGTTGGTGTTGAGGGTCATGAGTTCTGTTCTTCGGGCGAGGTTCTTGTTGCCGCTATCGTGCTTGAGTGTCTTTTCTATATTTTCGTATTCCTTGGAGGATATGAAATCCTCCGCAGGTGGAGAGAGAGCCGAGCACGCAAGGAGCGTGCCAAGCGTCGTATAGAATTACAACGATGGGGAGGCCGCCCACCCGTTTAGACTGTTCTATTGACTACCCAATGTCGGATTCTAAAATCAGTCCACTTGTAAGTGTCGCAGGTTTTACAGTAAATCAAATCCTCTTCCGCCACATACACATTACTGTTTGATGAACAGTCGCAGTTAATGTGGGTAGTTATTCCGTCTTGTCGGTGTCTTATCGCCATGATACAAGATGGGGGGTCGCCCCTATATATAGATGTCGGACAAAGGTTTCGTCGAGGGTATTTATACTTGCGACCGATTATGGCTCGCAGTTATCGACTTAGATAGGCCAACCTGCTATACCGACTCCATCCGTGTCACCTTCTCCCACAGTCGTAAATGACCCGCCAAGATACGGATAATACAAATCAGAACCACGATGAAATGTGTTCATCCAAGATAATTCATTGGTCGCCCACTTCAAATCAAGTTCGCCTGCGTCGAATCCCCAAAACCTCTGATAGCGTAACTGTGGGTTGGTATGAGTGAAGTCCTCGTGTCCGTTCATACTCTGTGCCGAGCCGACAGGATGCCACCCGTTTGTCGAGTCATAATTCATAGATGGAACAGACAGCCATCGTATGTTGATTGACCGAAGCACAGAATCGGGCATGTCAAACTCAAATGTCGGCATCCACACTTCCATGAAGTGAGTTACCTGTCCTGTGGTAGGTTGGAGGAATGTGCCTCCATCGGGCCAATCAAAAGATGTGTTGGCAGAGTTTGGTTTGTCATAACCACCTGCCCCCGCCATTCTTGCCGATGGTGTAGCGGAGTTTGCATCACCCGCAGGTGAGTTAGCCCATTGGAATGGTGCTTGTGTGGCCTCTGTAACACCGTCACGATATAGACCACCTATGCCCCTATCATCGTCCTGTCCTTCTAATGTAAAAGCAAGAATCATGTGCATTTGACCTTGACCATTTACAGTCGTGGTTATGTGCTTGTAATCGGGCCTCACTGTGCTATTTTTGGGGATAAACAAATACTTCGTTACGCCCAAGCCATCGGCCGTAGTGTATTGGTCAGCAAACGGCATAGCGGCATCAAATGTGTTAATCAAAGTCCTACGACCATTATCGTTTTTGATAATTGTCACATACGCCCTATCTCTCTCATCAACAACTACATCGTAGTAAATCACTTTGTCAGCATGATATTGGAATGCGTTTTGCACACCAACAACATGAATCGCTTTCAAAGGGTCAAATCTGTATCGACCCGACGGGTCGAATGCACCTGTGTCATTACGACCAATGTTCACATAGACTGCATCGTTAGCCCTGTTGCCAAACAAAGCATCGTCACCGACTGCTTTACATGCACCTCGATAAAACACCAATGGGGTATTGTCTCCGATAAGACATATCTTGGGAGCATCACAATCACTGACACCATGATTTGTTGAAGACGCACTATTTGATGAAGCATTGTTGGTGCTTGTTTGATTGACTTTTGACCACCTATCATCAGTCCAATTCGCAGGGTCATCATTGTATGTTGGCAACCCAATGAAGTTTGTTTCAGACGGCAGTTTGGTTGAATATATGATGTGAGATGGTTTGCCCGTGACAACCATACGACAGGCAAGGTGCAATCTGTCGTTTGCATCACAAACCAAAGTCGGTTGTCTCAAATCATAGTCTGTGCCATGATTGGGTATAACAGCAGGTGCAACCGACCAAGACCACCGATATACAGGACTTGGGTTGTAATTCTCAAGGGTTCGTTTTGCATACCCATAATACAGAGTGTGTTTAGGTGAGCGTGAGGCTTGAGATACCTCGATTACAGCGTGTATAGTTCCAAGACTGTCAGACGCAAATGCGGCTGACCTTAGCACATCTGTTGCACCTATTTCGGGGCCTACCTCATCGAGTCCCGTGTATTCAGCATTTGAGGGATTGACTCTCATGGCTTTTCTATTCCAAAACAAATCATTGTGTAATGGTTTTGTGTAATGCACGAATATGGGCCTGTTGCCTCCTGTTCCTGTTGCTGACCTTTCAATACAAAATGAATGTAGCGTCCCATCATCGGTTCTCAAGATTCGCTGTCCTTTACCAAAGCCCAAGTCGGGGGTTGCTTGACTTTCGTCTGATGTTTTTAGAATCTCTCCGCTCATCTCACTACGGTTCTGTGAAACACGAGTATTGTTGCTTGTCGCTACATCCCTTGCTCCTGTCCCCCTACCCGATACAATAGACCCCGAATCCCACATCGGTCGAGATACAGACGACACATGCACATCCACAGAGGATTGTAACTGCTCTGCCACAGCAACATAATCCACATCGTTAATCTCGTCGATACGACCAAGAATCATCGGTGCATATCTCTCGTTTTCAATAACTGAAATGTCGTAGTCTTTGCTTGGCATCAATGGGACTGCGCCTGCATGGAAATGCTCTGTTGGATGGTCATTCCAAAATGCAAACAAACCGTTACCCGATACAATAGGCCCACGACCCAAGTCTTTGCCTATGCTTTGAAGTCCACCTATCTTAGCATTTGACCCCTGTGTTCGTGATGCGTCATCCCATAGGTTAGTGCGGAGATAATACTGACCCAACGGTGTTCGTGTTGCCGCAGGGTTAGACTTGCCGCCCAAATCAAAACCACTGTTCAAGGTCGTCCCTGCGT